>Ga0228710_1005417_pt1 | contig 19828 bp, 11 predicted proteins | sample MedpolnodulmetaG_FD_177995 | JGI IMG/M metagenome (GOLD analysis project Ga0228710, IMG submission 177995) | Root nodule microbial communities from Medicago polymorpha collected in Santa Monica, California, United States - pink nodules | ecosystem: Host-associated > Plants > Roots > Nodule... | reverse complement strand
ACAAACTACATAACTAAACACTAAATTTGATTAATATTTTATTATTCCGTTTAGTGTTTTTTTTTTTGTGTGAATCATATTCGTGCAATCAAAAAGATTAATGTCTCAAACTGAGAAGGACAACAACATAGTTAACAATTTACTCAAAAAAAAAACAACATAGTTAACAATAATTGACATAGCTTTTATCAATATATTTAAAACAGTCTTAGGACCTTTGGTGAAAAAGATCATCCAAGTATTCATGGGTATTTAATTTAGTCATTATGCGAAGGTATTTTGAATAAATTTTAATATTCGCTCAATTATTATTCACATTTTTTTTTGAAGGAACATTATTATTTTTCAATATTTAAAAAAAATATATTTTATATTTTAACAAATATATACATGATAGTTTTATTTTTCCTTTTATAATTAGGGTATTAAGTCAAAGTATCCACCATTGTTTAGCAATGAATTGATGACTAATTTCTGTCAAAAAATTATTGGACAAAATAATATATTTTTTTTAACAAGCCAAAATGCAATATAATATATCAATGAAAGTGATTCATCTTGCATAAGACGTGCAAGAAGAGAATCACCCTAAAGTTTGTACAAGACAGTTACATATATCTCATAATAGAGCTGCTCGAAAATACAAGGAAAAAACAGACAATAATTATAGCATCTGACCCGTACAAGATAATGGATGTCTCCACCTGTCATGATAGCTGAATGCAAAAGTAATGAGACCCGTCTTCAATCACTGGAAATATAACATTTTTACCTTCTGATTAAAAATTTTGTTATTCCTTTCCTTCCAAATGACCTAGACACACGCAAGCCATATCAATTTGAGGAACGGATATGTTAACCGCGGTAATTCAGAAAAGTGACCATTGAAGAAAGTGTTTACCTACCGAATATAATTTCACCGTGAAAAAAAAGGTTATGAATCGAACTTATTTAGATATTTAATTAAATTTATTTGTAGAAATTTCATTTAGGAATTTGTGTATTCAACACATTAAAACATAAAAAACAACTTTTCTTTACATAAAAGTTATAAATTATTTTCATTTTTAAATCCTTAACAAATGTCTTAAGGACACTTGCTTGTTAGACAGACCCTTAATTAAATTAGGGAATGCCTTTAAGAATGGGATCAAAAACACATGTTGGTTGGGATCAAAAACACATGTTGGTGTGTACATGAAATATTATATGATTAGATCTTTCAAAAAAAATATTATATGATTAGATGATTGTACACATACCTTTTGAAATAATTCGTAGTCTTTCGATTCTTTTTTATTTATAAAAGAAAAATATAAAACTATTAATTAAAATAAAAACCTTAATGAGTGCTACATTAATGTAATAGATAATTTTAACCAAATAGAAATACTTCTATTATATTTAATTGATTTCAACCAAATACTTATATTATATATTTATATTAACCTAAGAAGAAAAAATACTTCTATTATATTCTGTTACGGAGGAATGTCCGCCTATGAGATTATTAATAGTTGAATTAAGATCGAAATTTTTGATAATGTATTTTAAACTCGGTTAATCAAACTACAAAAGTTGGGTTATACAATCTTGACTAGATATTTCATATAGCATGAATCCATTGAACCTGATAGAATGGCTGCTTAATAGATAGACCCTTACTTTGTCTCATACTTTTATTTGTATGAATTTCATTTACTAATAAAAAGATATTAAACTTTTAAAGTAAACAATTATGTGGATATTTTTTTGAAATTTCTAAAAGTAAATCATTTCTATAAATTAAAAAAAATGAAAGCATGTATATTAAAAAAAACAGAAATAGAAAATACTTTCACAAATTAATTGGTAAAAATGGTAGGCTTTGAATTTATTTTTGATCAAGATTGTAGGCTTTGAATTGAGACACCGACATTGATTTAGAGACATTCTTTACTCAAAAGCACCAAAAGACACATACATTGATTTTAAATAAAAGAAAACAAGGGGAACTTTCCTTTCGCTTATTAGCACAGTCATTAACAATAAGGATCGTTTTCATCTTCACTTTCCTGATAACGATTGAATGTGAGGCATGCTAGCACACGTAAAGCCAAATTGAAAATGAAGTCTTTTAAAGATAACCAATGGTTAAATATTTATTTGGTCCTATAAATATACGTTTTAATTTTCTTAAAAATTTTGTTGCAAATTTAGTCTACAAGATTTTTTCATCATCACTTTTAGTCTCTACTATTTAGTCAACTCATATTTTTCATATTTTTAATAAAGTTTATAATAAATGGTTAGAATTTATAACAATCTCTCTCAAAAAAATTAGAATTTTTTAAATTAAATATGAATTTTCTATACTTTTGGTGCTTAAAAATTCATATTTAATTCATGTTTTGTTAAAAAATATTTTTTTTTAAAGAGATTGTCAAAATATTCTATACATTTATAGAGAATTTCATTAAAAAAATGAAGGCTAAACATGAATTGACTAAAAAATATAAACCAAAAATAATGATAGAAAACTTTTAGGGTGTGTTTGGATTGAGGGTTTAGGAGGGGAAGAGAAGGGAGGGTGATTTTCATTTTTAAATTATGGACACTATGAAATATTTTTTAAAAAGTTAGCATATTATAACATGATAAACAATCATATAATACTTCAATCACAATTAATGTATTTTAGAAAAAACTTGTTATATAGTTCATAATTTAAAAAAGAAAAGTAAACCCTCCCCTTCCTTCCCCTCCTTAACCCTCAATCCAAACACACCCTTTGTTCAACACAAATTTTAGGGATACTAAAACAAAAAAAATTGTTATATTCATAGGATAAAAACATTTTTCATTCTTATATTGAAGGTGTTTTGATGTAAATCATTATATCAATCGTAAACATATGGTTCAAAATTGATTAAGTGTAAACATCGTTTTAGCTTGGTTATTTCGGTATCTCAATTATCATTTCTATGTAGCAGCCAGCCTTGGTTAGGTACCTTTAAACGTGGTATTTTTTGGTTTGACTCCCGTGTCACATCTCTAGGATGATGTAGACTTGGTCTACTAGGAGGGAGGGATTTTGTATGTTTCTGGTTTCATTCTGTGTTGATGTTGGATTTCTAGTTTTCTATTAGGTGGTGTGGTGGTATTTTTTTGCTTTTGGTGGGGTTCTTGGTGACCATCAAAGCATTTTTCGATTGTTTTAATTTTTTTATTTGTGTGTGCATGTTCAAACATTTTTATTTTATACACATATAAAATAAAAATATTATAGTCAATATACTATAATTCATCTTGGCATAGTGGTTGGGGTATCTTTTTTCCCTAAAAGCATGTTCGAACATGCAACTTCAGCTTGCAGGTTTAAAACTGGCATTAACCACTGGAATAAAGCATGTATAGTTCAACATCATAGGTATAATACGATATACTTATACAAATTATTGGGGGTGCCATGGCCTTCCCTAGTCATAACATAGCTCCGCCACTACTGGTCCTACCTTTTTAAATATATGAATTGATTTTAGAATTTAAACGACCATTAACTATAACTTTTAAATTTGACCTAGAAAATCTGATTAACTTAACGGATTAGATTAAGCTAGGGATAAATAATTATCGAGTTATGACATTTAAATTAACATTCGTATCAAACCTTCATCGGTTACAGACTCACCTAAGAGATTAGAGCGTTGTAGCTTTAGAAGAGGGTTCTGAGTCAAGAGATTGATCAAAACTATTTTGTTAATTTGTCGTGAAATTAGGAGGATAATTGTAGAGACTAGGTGAAATCACCAAACAACGAGAATTAGTTGTTTCGAAAGACCCGATCACTTTTTCTCTGTTATTTTCCAAAATAATTTATTTTTATTTTCTGTAAACTCAAATATATGCTTTGCATACCCCTATTCGTCAGATCCTTTTATAATTAAACTAGCGAGTTGATATTGAAACAATCTCTATGGAGACAAACTTATAAATTTTATTAGTTCGATTCATTTTTAGTACACTTGTTAAAGTCTATCAAATGTTGTCTCAAGCATCATAGTGGAAAACTCTTACGGTTGTGAGGAGTGGACTAACCCACATTGGATAAACCACTATAATTTCTGTGTGTCATAATCTTCTATCCCTATACTCTTTATTTACATTATACACTTCACACACACAATTATACATATTTGTATCAAACCTGTTTTATACTAACACTTCAAAACATTATGAAGTATGCTTAAACTCTGTCCTTCAAAGTTTTAACTTGAGAAGTATTTTTAAGAACATGATTTAATTTTAAAAAGGGTCACAATTCAAACTCCTCTTTCTTTTGACTATTATATCTACTTTAATTATAAACAAAAAAAACTCGTTTTCTATGTCCCAACTTATAAGCAAAAAGGACAAACTTTTGTCATAATTAAAATTTCAAAAAATCTTCTTTTCCAAAGTGAAACTAAATACAAATTGCATTTAATTTGTTGTTCCTCTCATTTTCTCTGTAACAAATAACCAATGAAAAGTTTTTTTACATCTTCCCATGAAACTAATTCCAAGGAGAACACAAGAAACTATTATCCAAATTACTTTCATGTTTTAATTTTCTTAATAAGTGTGAAATGATTTTTTTCTTATAATATGGGACGGATCGAGTATATTATAATTAAGTTTAGATTAATGTCAAAATTGCACCTTTTATATTTACCATATCTGGTATGAAAGTTACACAAGTTTTTCTCTGTCACAGGGATAGGGAGTATGCGTTTCTTAGGATGTTGCGTGTTCTAATCCTAATTCATCCCTTTTTTATGTTTCTATTATACTTTTAATATTTTATTAAAAAAAAGTTCTTTTAGGAGAATCGAAACCGCGCCCCTGCATTGGATTCAAGCAAAAGTAAACCACTAGACCAATTAATATTTCTAATTGTATTTTGAAACAACTTAATAAATATTCCATAAACTTTTGACACCCCTAAGAAAATAACTCAAGATCTGCACTGGTTGCACCTTCTTTAACTTGTAAACTTTCTTCTCATTCCCATGCTTCCCATGTCCCAATGGTTGCTCAACATAAACATTTTATTGTAATTCATCTTGTAAAAAAGCTGACTTAACATCAAATTGAATTTTTTTTTTCAAAAAAAAAAATCAAATTGATAAATAGACCACAAATTTAGTCAGAAGTAAAAAAGCTGACTTAACATCTCATTTAAAAGTGAAGTGTGTCTTTTTGAATGGAGCCATTGAAGAAGAAGGGTACATCAAACAACCATTGGAATATAAGTTAAAAAGAAAAGAAGACATTTTTTTTTTTGAGGGAAAAAAGAAAAGAAGACACGGTGGCTCAATAAAAATCAAGTTTATGGTATGGGTGGGGGGATGTAGTTCAAAGATTTTTTTAGAGAAATATAGAAGTAGTAGAGTAGTATAGGTATTTAGCATTAAATGTAATTAGTAGAGAAAATTGTGCAGAACAATATCTTAAAGTGGGTAGAATATTATCTTATAATGTGTCTAAAACTCTGCCTTGAGCCTATAAAAATGGAAGAGCTTGTCATTTGTAAATCAAGTAAGAAAAGCAAGTTCAAAACAATTAAGCAAGAAACAAAGTTTTTCATCGAATACTCTCTCCTCCACAATGGCGAAGCCACTCATGGCCAGGGTAGGCCACGGCCCACCCAAACCCTAAAAAATAATTTTTTTTAATAGGTATGTATACACATATTAGAGTATTAAGTTACTGCATATGTCCTTAATAAGACCCTTTTGAGAATTTTCTTTTCCCTTGTTATAAGACTTTTTTGTTATTTTCAACTATATTAATTATTTCTTTACCTACATACCCCTATTTATTATACATCTTTTTTTTCAATCAGTAATAAATAACATGTTGAAAACATAAACTAGTTATCTCTCTTAAAAGATAAAATTATAAAAACAATAGTGATTACAAACAATTTTAATACAAATATCAATTTTCTAAATTTTCGTGATATTGACAAAAGGGTCCTATATATAGGGACAAAGGTAGTAATTATATAGGGAAATGCTAACGAGTGCCCTAAAGGCACTCTTTAAACACTTTAAATAGTAAATTTTTATGGAAAATTGTGTACTCAATGTTCTATATTCACCATCTTTCAACCTTAAACCCGATTTCCATTTCAAAATTATGTACATCTTTGGAGTGTTATGTCACTTTTCATGACAATAAGTATTTGTTACAAGATCTTCACTCCTAAAAGATGATTGATTTGGGTGATCAAGTTGAAGGTCTCTATAGATTAGTGTTAGATTTTTTTATCTTTCCTTTAAGCATTAAATTTTATGTTAATCATGTTTCCACCAATAACAATCTTACTATTCCATATTTTGCATTATGACATTTTAGGTTAGGTTATGTTTCTCACAAAAGACTATCACACGTGCCTCAATTGTATCTCAATTTAACCTTTTACAATCATGCTACTTTGTGACATTTGTCACTTTGCTAAACAAAAAAAAAAACTTTTACCACTAGCATTTTTGTTGCTTCTAGCAAGTTTGAACTTTTGTATTTTGATATTTAGGGTCCATTATCTATAACTTATGTTCATAATCATAGATATTTTCTTACCATTCTTGATGATTATAGTAGATTTTTTTGGATTGTGCTTCTAAAATTCAAATCTGAAGTGTCTCAACATGTTAAAAATTTCATCAATCTCATTCACACACAATATCATATTACGTCTAAAACTGTCAGGTCCGATAATGGTCCTAAGTTTTTGCTCAATTCCTTTTATGCTTCTAAAGGCATCTTTCATCATAAGTCTTGTGTTGAAACTCCCCAGCAAAATGGGAGGGTTGAAAGAAAGAATCAACACATTTTGAATGTAGGCGTGTCTCTTCTTAACCGGACTAAGTTACCTGCTTCATATTGGTCTTATGCTCTTTTGCATGCCACTTTCATCATCAATAGAGTTACTTCTCCTACACTGCATAATCAACTCCTTCATGGCATCATTCCTGATGCTAACTCTTTCAAAGTTTTTGGTTCTTTGTGCTATTCAACTTCTCTTCAATCACATAAAACTAAACTTGCTACTAGAGCCAGAAAGTCTGTGTTTCTAGGCTATTCTATTGGTTATAAGGGTTATTTTCTATTAGATATTCATACTAGAGAAATTCATATTTCTAGGCAGGTCAATTGTTAAGAACACATTTTACCTTCCACATATTGAACATTTTCAATTTTTGCAGAATTTATCTTACCAATAACACCTTTACCTTTGATGCGTGCTTGTTCATTATTACCAAAAGTTACTAATCCTCCTTCTTTTTCAATGAAGGATAGGAAGCTTTGTTTGTCTCCAGTCATATGTCTTGAGCATTCATTGTCCAAGTACCAAGGATTTTTCTTGACTGTCATGAGACATTCCTGCAGTATGAGTTAGTAGTGTTTTGGGTACCCATATTTTTCTGGGTCCTTGATGGTTAGTGTTTTTTGTAGGAGCTCCTTTTTTTATGAAATTTAACATAGTTAGATTTGAACGAGACTTTTGTTTTATGTAAAGCTTGTTCTTTCTTTTTCTTAAAACAAAAAGGTTCAATATGCCCATATTTTTCACAATATGTACATTTATATTTTTCAACCTTTTTTAATTTTTCGGGAATAAAAAGATTTTTATATAACTTGTGTTTTTGTTCTTTAAAACCTATGCATGTTTTATCAAAGGCGTTTTTTTGTGCTCCTATGATGTTTTGAAAAGTTTCAGTAGATTTAACAAAATTTGTGATGTCATTTTTTAATTGATGAACATTTTTCTTTAAGATACTGTTTTCTTCTTTGGTTTTTTCTTCTTCTTTATCAAGAACATCTTTTGATTGAAAAGTTTTAAGAAGTTTTTCCAAGTATTCTTTTTCCTTTTTAAGTTGTTTATTCTCATTTCTTAATTTTTCACATGTTCGTTCGAGAATTTGAGAGTTGTGAAAAAGATTATCAAAAAGGTATTCAATTTTTTCACAAGATGAGCAAGGTTCAATATTTACCTCTTGGTTATCTGTTTTTGCCATTAGGCAAAAGTTTGCTTGTTCATCTTTATTTGTTGATTCATCTGGTTCATCCCACGTGGTTAAGAATGATCTTTGATTTGACTGATAGTTGTTTGATTTTCTTTTGTTTTGTGGACATTCACTTTTTTAGTGTCCCAGTATGTTGCACTCGTAGCAAGTGACTTGACTTTTGTCAGTTTCTGTTTTCGTGTTTTCTTTTCTTGCTGGGAAGTTTCTTCTGTTTTGATTGCTCTTTTGTATTATTCTTTGAATTTTTCTGGTGAGAAGAATAATTTGATCCTGATAGTCGTCTTCATCGAATTCCTGTTGTTGATTTTCAAGATGTGTTTCTATTTCTTGATTCTGTGATTCTTGAACAGTTTTGAGTGCAATCATTTTGATTTTGTTTGAGGATTTGTCCTCTTGTAGAAGAACTTCATGAGCTTTTATCCAATAAGATCTTCTAATCTGAGTTTAGTCAGATCTTTTGCTTCTATTATAGCAGTTACAATGTGTCTCCAAGATTTTTGAAGACATCTTAGAATTTTTCTTACTCTGTCATGAACAGAAAAACTCTTTTCAAGTGATCGCAACTCATTCGTTATGATTGTAAACCTTCCAAACATTTCATCTATTGTTTTGGTTTCCTTCATTTCGAATCATTCAAATTTGGGTACACCTATGTCAATTCTTGTTTCTTTCACATGACTAGTTCCTTCATGATGTATTTTTAGTGTATCCCAAATTTCTTTGGCAGTGTCGCATTCTTGTATTCTATCAAATTCTTCCCTGCTTAAAGCCATGGATGGAAATAATTTAGCTTTAAAGTTTAATAGAAGACGTTTACCTTCTTCTTCTGATCAATCTTCCTTTTTCTTAACATTTAGATCTTCATCATATGGAATGTAATTTCCATCCTCTATTACAGGCCACATGTTATTATCTTGTAATCGTAGGAATAGTTCCATTTTGTCTTTCCAGTAATAGTAGTCTGCTCCCTTAAAGAGAGGTGGTCTGGTTGCGGATCCTCCTTCAAACATGAACTTGACTTTAGACATTTTTGTTTTTCCTGGATTTTTCCTCGTACACTGTTAAGTGCTCAAATCTTAGAGGCAGTGCTCTGATGCCAATTAAAGTAAAATAATATCACAAGAAGGGGGGGTTTTAATTGTGATCTAATAAAAATTACCAAATAAAAATTCTCAAGTATATACTTGGACTTGGTTAGTCCGTTAGATAATAAAATAATAATATTGTGAAGTCTGTGATATTGGTTTAAATTAAAAGAGATAGGGAAAGGGAAAATCACACACAAGAAGTTATCCTGGTTCCCCCAATGTGGGTTAGTCCAATCCCCACAATACTGTGAGATTATCCACTAGGTAGTTGAGTTATAACTTAACCTTAACTCCTCTTTTTCTTTTAGATCACTTCCTTGATCTATACAATTTCTTTCTTTTCACCCCTTGGTCTTTGTACTAGTTTTACTTACTAGATTTTTACAAACAACAATCGCTAAACACTTTTAGTGATTCTTTTCACTAACTTTGCTATTGATATACAATGTTTCTTGCCTTTGTAAAGAACTCAAGTAAAAGAGTTGCTGCTGGATTTTTGCTATTTGATTGCAATGAAAGAGCCTTTGAAATAATCTTGATGCTTTGAAAATCAAGTAAGATTATAATTGCTTAATGACTCAATGCCTTTCCTCTTTGCAAGCCCTTGTATTTATAGATGAATGGAGTCCCTTGCTGTTGTAATGAACACACGCTCCTGAGGGTAAAATGGGGAGAGGAAAGTTTGCCAACTCATCAAAGTGAGAAACTCTTGTGAAAATTTGCTTGGCAGATTGTTCTCAAAATTCTGAGAACGTTCTCAAAAATCTGCTTGGACAGCTTGCAATAAAGTGAATAGTACTCTGCAGAGTGTTTGCTAGTTGGCCCACAAGTTTGCTTTTTGTTTGCTGTAATCACTTCACACGCCTTGGAGAGAAAGAAAGCAAGTACAAAGAGATTTCATATTATCCCATGCTTTTAGCTTGATGTGTTGTCTCTTTCTTATTGGCTTGGAACTTCATTCTTGATGTGTTGTCTAATTCTCATGGGTTCCATTTTGTTTTCTCATAGGATCTATATTTATTTATTTATTTATTTATTTATTTTCTCTTCATTCCTTTGAAGGCATATCATAATAAATATGTTCCTTTGTAGCATAGAACTTTTGATCCTTTTGTTCCATATTTCCACAAAGATCCTTGACACATAAATTCTTCTTAAACACCAAGATCTTCTATTTTGTCTTGCTTGAGCTGACTTTGGCGTGGCATATGGTGATGAGCTTGTTTTGAGAATGTTCTTGAAAATATTTGCTTGCTTTGTAACCTATCTTTTAAATCATTCAAGAACACATGTTAAATAACAAATAATCTCATAATTCATTTAATATAATTTAAATTTTTTTCTATCATTAAAACAATTTAAAAAGGGATTTTTGGAATTTATCTCAACAGAATGATGTTGTGAAGTTCAATCGTATCATTTAATTGTTGATTTCCCAAACTATTAAACGATCCAATATTCGATCGTATCGTTTAATTGACGATTTCTCAGTCTATTAAACAATCTGAAAGCATGAAGCTTAGATACTCAAAGTGATTATCAAAACATAAATCCCATGTCTAGAATTCCTGTTTTGATAGATGATTATTCTAAACCTAGATTCAAGAGTATTTTTCAATAACAATTAAATCAAAAATAAGCATAAATTGCAACAATAATCTCAATATCAATCAAATGCTAGAATCATATATTAAAGATCAAAAGATTACATGTTTAGCTTGATCAAGTACCTCTAATCCCAACAATGGAGATTTAGCTACCCATTGTCATGGTAACTTTGCAAGATTGAAGTAAAAGAGGAAGATTCATATACAAACTTGTGATTTTTCAACAAATATGGAAGAATCCACCTTCTATCACTCTCACTCTATGATGAACAGACAATTTCACCCTATTCTCTCTCTAAAAGTATGATAACATCCCCATTGAAAATGAAGGAAAAGGCTTTTATACATAGTTCTGTTCTGATGAACTCGCCTCGCGAGTATATGCTCGCAATGGCGAGTTGATGTTTCTTCACCAGTGGGTTTCTGCCACGTCAGCTCTGAGGGTTTTGGACGCCTTAGCTCGCCTCGCGAGTATATTGTTCGCCATGGCGAACTCTGGTCCTTTGCTCTTTGTTCCTCCTCGCCCTGGACTCGCCTTTCGCTTGCCATTGCGAGATTTCTCGCCTTCCACTCACCGTTGCAAGTTGGGGGCGAGTTGTCTCTGGAACTCTTTGCCTCTGTTCGCCTTGGACTCGCCATGGCGAGTTAACCTTTGCATATTTTCTTTGTTTTTCTTCTTTGCTTGGTGTCTTGACATTCAATTCTTGCACAAATGGATATAGTAAGATATAAAAAGCGTAATAGGGCAATTATTCACTTTTCTCTCGGCTTTTTCATAAGAACTTGTAAGACAAGTAACAAAAGTGCCTTAAATGTAACATTGAATTACTACTTTCTGGCACTTATCGGGCATTGGAATAGTCTTGACAAATACAACCCACTCAGGATATATACCATATGCTAGATAGTACCCCGTATTTTATGGAGTTATATTAACTGTATATTGCACTGTGGGTGCTTGTCCTTCCAAAATATCATTAAACATATTGAATTGGTTTAACACATTAATGTCATTGTTTGAACCTACAATACGAAAAAATGCATGCCAAATCCACAAGTCTTGTCATGCCATTGCTTCAAGCATGAATGTGGGTTTACTATGATCACATTGACAAAATTGGCCTTTCCGAGCAACTGCACAATTTTTCCATTCCCAGTGCCTACAATCAATGGAACCTATTTATAATAACTGATCAACATCATTGTTGTTTGGCCTTCTTAGGTACTCATCCCCAAATACTTCGTTCACGCCTCTTACAAATCTGTTTAAGCACTCAGCTGACGTACTTTCTCCAATTCGAACATATTCATCTATAATTTTAGCAGGAGATCCATATGCCAACATACAAATAGCAGCAATGCATTTCTACAATGGTGAAAGATCCATTTTACTAGTTGCATCAATCCTCATTTGGAAATACTCATCATGTTGTCCAAGGACTGTTACAATTCGAAGAAACACATGCCTATGCAATCAGAACCTTTGTTGGAATTGAGCATTTGTGTATACTGGATTCTTAGAGAAGTAGTCATTGATCAATCGACTATGTCCTTCTTGACGGCTTCAATCTATTACTTTTCTTCTATGCCTGGGCCTAATAGAACTTTTTGATTGTTGTTCTCTCTTGAGCATTGACATCAGTTTTGTTGTTGGATTTTTAGTTTTCTTGTAGGTGGTGTTTTGGGTATTTTTATTTTTTGCTTTTGGTGGGGTTGTTGGTATTTTTATTGTAGTTTAAACAAAACATGATAATTGTAGATTAAACAAAACATGATATTTTTTATTTTTATTTTTATTCTTAATTTTTGCTTTTGATATTTTTTATTTTTTTTTACTCTTATTCTTGTACATTCATCCTTTTCCCCCCTTTTTGAAAAAAAATAATATTTACTCGACTTATTCATTTTAGTGAATTAATTAAATCTGTTTTTTTTTTATATTTTTAAAAATTTCAAAAATTAAAAATATCATGTTTTGTTTAATCTACAATTGAACTAGTCGTCTGCATAATTTAACTAGTTGCCACATCATCAAAATTGAGAGTCCAATTGATGAGCGAAACCAAATGTATGAGTTTTAAAAAAAAGAGGGACTAAAATAGTGAAATTAGAAATAAGAGGGTTGAAATTGCGGATTTGTGAAAACAAGGAACCAAAACTGTATTTAAACCTTAATGTCTTAAAAAAATTAAGGTTGAATTTTTTTGGATTGGGACAAGTGTCTTAAGTTTCTTCGATCCTAGGAATAATTGTATGGCATCGATGCATATATGCTGATATGAAATGAATGAAAAGAGAGAAAATTGCTATCTCATAACTCATCTCCTAAGACTTTCCCTGACAAAAAGGGGAATTTAATTTCTTGCTCTTTTCCTTGACATACACATATGGTTAAGAAGAAAGATGTCCTTATGAAAACATATTAATTTGTTGCTTGAATAACATAAAGTTCAAGTTGTTATTTCTTCTCCTACATATATAATAAAAATGTATGTTTTCAGATATTATCATTATATCATTAAAAAAGTTGACCCATGCATACGCACGGGAAAGTGATCTAGGTAATATCAATGTAACTCGTGTGAGTTTGTTTTCTTCTTTTCGCCAAGGAATGGTTTACACATCAATAGTATTCCAAGTCCTTCAACTAAATTAAGGAAGAAAAACACCATTTGAGTTCCTGCAGTTAAATGTGCAATAGTAAGTTCTCAAGTAATACACCAAATGATGGGATTCATAAAAGTTTAAATATACTAGCAAAAATATCCTTAAATTTGGTACATTAAATGTTTTAAGGGTGAAAACTTAAAATGAATTGCTAACACGTGTCCTTGTATACTAAAAATAGAAACTATGTATTGGATACTCTGTCGATTTATTTCTCAAAAAGTTGAAAATGATTTTTTCTCAATAAATATTTATGATTTTTGGAATCATCAAAGACACATTTTAGCTAGATAAATGATGGTTGTTTATAGTTGAGGATCAAACCTGGTAGGAAAGAAGCATCCATACGCTTTTGTGACCAAGTTAATCTGTATTAACAAAGATCAAAAGATAAAGAACACTGAGAATTATTTTTAATAGCATAACTTAAGTGTAGTAAAAAAACATGTAGATAAAAAATTCCAGCAATGAAGAAGAAATTAGAGGAATACTACTCACATGGTACCACCTGCAGCAGGTCCAACAGCTTTGAATAGAGACATTGCTGTCATAGAAATTCCATTAGCTGCTCCTCTTTGGTGTTGTTCCTGTTTTCCAAATCAACGTCACACTTCCATCGACAACTAATAATATCAAAATTTGTGAGGAAACAAAACACAATCAATGAAATATACTTACCACGACTCGATTTTGTACAAGGAATAATCCCGTTGTAATCGTCACCTAAGTCAGTCCATTAAATATAATACAAAGAGTCAAATTTGTAATACAAAGAACATTTTCTCAATCAATTAAACTGAATTTTGGTTTATTAAATAATCCATTTAAAGAGATTCACTTACAGCAATAACATTCTTAAGGATGGAAGCAATACTAATCACAATGTATAAGGTTATGCCTGACAATATTGCTATGAAGGGGTAACTTTGCAAAAGTGGTATGGAAATAATCTGCATAAGAAACAATCATATATAGTAACATAACATATTTTAAATAACAATAAATGAAATGCATATTTTTCAATAAGTTTTATAACACTTAGATGAAAACTGACCCCAGTGATGCGGGCCAAGACAATAGGTCCACAAGCTTTTTCCACATATGGGTATATGAAAAGTTGGTATATGCAAAGTGCAACTCCTGATAATTTTACAAGTTAGTAACTATACAAATATCTGCTTTATAATAGAATTACAAAAATCAACATTGAATACAAAAATATATCTAATTATCTATGCCTAACAATGATAAATATTTATTTTAAGTTTCAAAGATGCACCTGAAATTGAAAGAACATCACCAACATCATCAGTTGTAAACTTCAAACCCCCTAGCCTCAGAGGACTAACAGCCCATAATGAGAAAACCTAAAGAAGCAAAATAAATTAAAGGAGATTTACAATTGCATGTACCATTTTTAACCTAAATAATTAGAAATTTACCTCTTGATAAGCAATATCATGAAGTGAAACGACACAATAAGCAATGATAGATGACATTAAAGGCCAATTCATGAAGAGGTTTTCGTTCTTTTGGACTGTTCTTTCTTTGCTGCTTCCATTTTCTAAAGCTTCGGCATCACCTTTGGACTCTTCGCTCCCATTATGATTGTGAAGTGTTTCCTGCAGATAGTTTAATAGCTATAATTGATTAGAGAGCAGAGAATATTATATATGAGCATTGATGTTTCAGTCCGCTTCAATTATTTATTAGAATAAAGAAAGATGAAATTGTAAATAAAATCGTTTAAATAAATGATAAAGTGTCGTCATAAAAGTGTTTAAGTAAAAGCCACAAAACATGAAGACAAAAACAATATTTTTTATTTTTTTTATATAATGAAGATAGATTATAATATCTAAGATGCATACCGGAATCCAGATGCAGACGATTGCTACTGTAAGTGCAAGTGCTGATATTGTAAAGCAGGGCAAGAAGTATGGGAACCTGCAGAATTGAAATAACAATAAAGCATAAACTGAAAGAAACACAAGATGGAAGCCCTAGTTGAATTATTTAGTTTTATAAACTTAAAAAGCAAGAAAAGTGCACTTACTTTTCCCAAAAGGAGTTTTTTGGAAATATTTGTGGGTATTTGTCTACAGGCTGTAAGAAGAAATTTCACAAAGTATTAGATAAAAATAAATAAAAATGTGCACATGAATGTGTGCCACTTATAAGGAAAATAGGCCCACAAACACACACAAGGAAATGTCAAGTTGCAAAATATTCAAGACTTGCAAATTTTTTATCCTTTGTTGTTCGCAATTGATTGCAAATTTCAGGCATTATCCTTCTCAATAGGCCAAAAGTATTTCAAATAATGTAATCTTATGTGCATGTAAAAATTCAAGATTTTCTTCAAGATGTATTTTATACTTGATAATGCAAAGAATAAAAATAATACCTGAGCCAAATAGCCTCCTATTGCTGGTCCAACAATTAAACCTATGCCCCAAGCTGCACTAACCTGAAATCACATCACACTTTGAATTATTATGATGGAAATGCAGCATTAAGAACTGATATTAGACCGAAGAATTGTTGAGACTTACAGTAGAAAGTCCTATAGCTTGGTGCTCTTCTCGAAAAAGTTCAGTAGCATAGGCCTGTTAAATGATGAAGTTTGTCAAATACATATACCTACATTGAAATTTGAATGAGATTCAACAAGTTATGCATGCAAATTATGACATGTACCTTCACTGGTCCAAGCACGCCATTTAAACCTCCGAGAAGAAATCTCGTGACAATAGCCATCCAAAAACCCGTACTAAGGCCGAATAATGTGTTGAAAATGACACTGAAATCAGGTAAAACATGAACAATTGTGGGAGAAATCACACAACATAACTTAAAGAAAGAATCTCGTTCATTGTTAGATACTACTTACACTGCGATAATCCCCATTATTAATACAGGTTTTCGACCATAGCGATCTGAAACCATTCCCCATAATACAGCTGTGAAACATCTTCCAAGCATGTATGAAGATCCTACAACATTTTCAATCATCATCAATGAAGAACTTATAACAATGATAAAAGACTTGTTTGAATGGAAATACTAAAATAATCTTACCAATATAACCAGCATAGTAACTAATATCAGCTTCTTCTTTTGCAACATTGAAGTCCCTTACCTAAAAATAAATGTTGCATTATTGAGGATTATATTTGCCGTTCAAAATAAAATAAAATTGAGGATTATATTTTTTAATCAATCAGTTTAGAGTTGAAACTAATCAAATATTTCAGTTTTTGAGTATTTCACAAGATATGACAAAAGAAAAGGAAAATACTTAAGAAACTAGAAATTTACATTATGGAACCAATTGTTTGTACAGTAAACAAGAATGATGAATAAACAGTGAAGTGATACTCATTCATGTATTGAAATACCCGAAAAGACTAGGAAAAATATTGATCCGAAGGAAATTATTAATCAAAACAATTTTCTCCATGACATGTACTTTGACCATGTAACCTCAAGAGACAGAGTTCAAATCTTTTGAAAAACGATTTCAAAATAGTTATTAGTGCCACTTTATTTAATTATAATTTTCTCCCTTCTCTCCAATTTTTGTCAAAGTTAATCAGAAACAATATATTAGATTAAGTTTCCTAGGGAAGCAGCTAGCAAGTCCTTTCAAAAACTGACGTGCAGATTGAAGAGAGTATACACTACTTTTTATTTTTTTATTTTTATCATAAATATATGAAAAGTAATACTGAAATTAAACTTGAAACACAAAATATATAAATAAAATCTTCTTTTTGTGTTCATTCAGATAACCTTTAAGAATAACAAATGTAACAACATCAGTGTGGAAAGTATACAATAAGACCTTGATAAATAAACTCACCATGAAATAAAGGAAGGGAAAGAGAGATGATGTAGGAAGAGCTGAAAATGACAACACAAAAAAGTTAGATAAAGAAGAACAAAGGTACATAGGACATGGCAATAAGTTAAATTATCCTAGCATGGCTTATTCAAAAGGAAATCCCCGTGACACAACAAATTAAGAAAACAAGATTTTCAAACCGTACTAAGAACTTAGAACAGTAGCATCAACAAAGTTGGTACTCACAAGAATCACATATAAACAAAAAGTATCAAAGAACAATTATTCTACAAGTGGAAAAAAATAATAAGAAGAAGTTGAATAATGCTTACTAGCAGATAAAACCACCATCCATATAATCAAAAGCTTTATTATGGATACTCCTTCATTAAGCTCATTTGCTTGTTCCACTTTACAACCAGGACAATCCTCATAGTATTGCTTCTTCTCCAACAATGGCTCTCTCATATGCTCCTCCTCCATGTTTGTTACAGAATTTAATTCCTTCCTTTTTTTCTATATATCACTTTATATGCAATATCAAGAAAAAATACTAATCAGAAAGTGATTTGTCAAAGATAGTGCTTTTGTTTTGCACTTTATTTTAAGAAAAAAAAATAATGATTGAGCAGATAAATAAACATACAGTTCTTTGAGAAACTTATGGAGCTCAATGAATGGAAATGAACAACACTAGGCCTAGTCTCACATGCACCATATGTATGTCAGAGAAGTTGGGGTTTTTAAGATGAGGATTAGTCTAGCTAGCTTTTAAACACTTGCTGAGGCCATCTTTCGTCTAATGCGAAATTCTTTAACATACTCTTTCACACTCAATACTTTTGGACTTGGCATGTGCATATGAATGGCAAGTGACCCGATAACAAAAATCTAATAGCTTCAATGAATTTTAAAGGAGACTTTGATACAATCTTAGAATTTGTGATTGGTTCTAACACAACCTCACATAACCGGTTTTTGAGGTGAAAATTTATCGAAAATTTATCTCACTTATAAATAATAGTTCAAATCATCTCTCGTAATTCCATACTTCTTGCATTTATTTATTGTGTGTTTTGCTATGAAGTCCGGATACATGATACATATGTGGGTACGATACAATATAGGTACACGGATACGCAAAATTTTTAAAATTTAGGATTTGATACGGCGTTAACAAAAATTTTATACTAAAACTTATATGCATTTTTTTGTTTTGACAAAACTAAAACTTATATGCATGTAAAATATTTTTTTTAGGGATATGCATGTAAAATACTTGAAGAAAATCGGTATTGATTACTCTTCATTATCATATTATTATAAAATTCGCAATTTTTTTTAAAAATAATACATGTGATCTAAAGAAAAAATTTAAAGTTTTCTTATAAAATTGAATCATACACATATCCGCTGGTATTCACAACATTGCCTCACTTTTTTACTCTTCATCTTTTATAGAATACATATCGTTGAAGTATTTTATAAGTATTTTTTGTGTAATTGTGGAGTATTCTATACGTATCCGATCAATTTTTTTTAAATTAAAATAATTAATTTCAAAACTTCGTGGTACGTATCCTTGAGTATATGTGGAGTATCGGTATCTGATACGTATCCGATACGGATACACGTCTCCATTTTAGAGCATCCGAGCTTCATAGGTCTTTGTCACTTAATCTTTTAAATAAAAATGACTGTACGAATTTCATATATTAAAAAAATAATAAAATCCTAATATCAAAATTTGTGGTTATTTGTGGAACCAAACAAAATGGCCTAAGTTGTCTATAGCGAGTACTATAAATAACTTTGGTCTCTAGTGAGTACTAAATGATTTTGTTTTTGAATATTGAAGGCTTTAAATCGAGACAACATTGTCGTACCTTCATTAAGAGCGTATATAATAATTAAATAAAAAAAACTAGGGGGAACGTTCCTTTCACTTTTTGGCATATTACAAATTAGGATTAAATGAGTTTTTGCCTCTATATTTAAACATTTTTTCGTTTTTAATCATCTAAAATGTTTCTTACGGTCCGCCAAATATTTTCCTTTAACATTTAATTGGGTCTTTATTGTTAAAAGTTGCACACGTGGAACTAAATAGAGGGATTAAAAAATTGAGTAGGTTAGTTTAACTTTTTTAAAAAAACAAATAAATTTAGAAATTAAAAACGAAAGGTTTTATATTTATATGGAATAAAAACTTATGTTAAATGTCTCCCTGAGTTTAACTCAATTGATAAGAATATTAATATATGCAGAGTCGAGATTCAAACTCCAGACACCCCACTTCTTTACATTTAAAATAAATGAGATCCAGCCATTAGGCTACTTGACTAAAAAAAACTTATGTTAAATAATGTTTTGATCTTAACAAATATATCAAATTTTATTTTTAATCCTTCTATACGATGTCACATTAACTTATATTAACAATGAAAATCAAATTTATTGAAGAAAAATGTTTAAAGAACGGTTGTTTGGAGGAAATTTTTAGGTCGACTAAAAATTATACATGTATTGAAACAAAAAATATATTGTGTCTAAAATAAATAAGTA
>Ga0228710_1005413_pt1 | contig 19841 bp, 5 predicted proteins | sample MedpolnodulmetaG_FD_177995 | JGI IMG/M metagenome (GOLD analysis project Ga0228710, IMG submission 177995) | Root nodule microbial communities from Medicago polymorpha collected in Santa Monica, California, United States - pink nodules | ecosystem: Host-associated > Plants > Roots > Nodule... | reverse complement strand
ATTTTGAATTTTTTTTTAAAGGGGGTCAGACTTAAAAATATTTTTGGCAATAGGGTCAGAAAAAAAAAATTCTTAAAGTAGTAACTCATATTTACCGTTTGCTTCATTAAACAACCTAACCCTCTCCGCCATATTGTTTTTCTGTTGAAAGGTTAAGGCACAAAACCATAGGATATTTTAATTTATTGCATTCTGATACAAAATACGATAAAATGTCTCAAAATTGTTAATTTATAACTGATATGTACGAAAAAACTTATGTTAAAAGATGCCCACTACTCGAGGTTGTGTAACTCAATTGTTTAGAGCTAAAGGTTAAAAGAGTTGAAGGTCTTGAGTTTAAACATCAGTAAAGGAGAAAAAAACTACTAACCCACCAACTATTCACTAGCTTCGACCTTTGTAGAAAAAAATGTCAACTACTAAATGAATTTCAATTACGTTAAAAGATTAATCTTCATATTTGTATGCATAAATACACTTTAACTTATAAAAAAGATCTTAAGAAGGCACATGCTAACATAATATAAGAGACACATTATGGAGTGCCATGTTATGAAATAGATTCAAGCCAAAATCTGGTATTCACTCAACTACCATGTGTCGATGACCGTTAAATCAAGATCAGACGATGTAGATTCTTAGGTAGGGTATTTAATTTTTAAAAGAAAAATAAAAAATTTATTGAAATTTGAACCATTTGATCTTGGTCAAACAGTCACCAACATGGTTAGTGGCGATGCTAGAGAAATTTTTTCGAGGAGGCCAAATACAAATAATTTGTTTATGCAAAGAAAACTTATATATTTTAAAATATTATATACTAAATTTAAAGGTTAAATATTTTTAATCTCTTTAAAGCTAGGCTTCGAGAAGTCAAATATATTCATAAATTGAATATTTGCTAAATAGACTGACAACTTTTTCAACGTATCTTTCAAAAAAAAAACTTTTTCAACGTAGACAAATAAGTCATTTGCATTAAACTACCGTCTATTATGTTTAACTATTGATAATTTTTATTGCTAAAAATGTTTTCTCTATAGTTATTATAGAAACCGAAATGTCAAAATAAGACAAATGAGTTTATTAATCAAGTAATAATTTTTTAACCTTTTAATTTGTGCTAATTTTTTGCAAATGAATTTGTTTGAGGTAGGTAAAAAAATATTATTGGAGTAGCTATTCATATTAATATACCTAACGATTCAATAGAAATAAAAAATTTGAGGTAGCCAAAGCTACCCCTTCCTTTCAAAGGGAAACACGCCTGAACATGGTGACAACGTGAATGCGGGATTTTGGGCATAGTAAATCCATATTCTCATCTGATATGATTAAAGAGAATTGATATTTGCATAACCATTTTATGATAAATTTTAAAACAACGTTCATGCTCTCATTGTGATCTCTCTTTGGTTTACGTATCAATACATACATCTATTTGTATACCTCTGGTTGTCCCACATATCTTAAAAATGATTGTTCAAATAAGATATCTCATGATTAAATGACCTTCCAAAACACTAACACAATTGATAGATGTTAATATGTCATTTGTGTAGGTAGAGTCCAAATATATCCGTTCAAGATTATACACATAAAACAAAACAAAAATAGTGACCAACACCTAAAACAGTTACCAAAACAAGAAGTTTGTCACCCTTAGAGAGAGGTCAAAAAGATATTTACCATCTCCAACTCTATCTTTGAAGACGGTACCATCTCCAATCTCCACAATTGTTCCGATCATCTTCATCCGTCGATCCGAAGAGGGAGAAACCGCTGTCTCCAAGCCAAGTGTTTTGAGCTCACTGAAGAATTTGGCACTAGACTTGGAGCAGAGCGTTTTGAGGTCTTGGAAAAGCTGCACTCATCAGCCATAATATGTGTGAAAAGCTAAGTCCACAGAATTTCTTATGAAACAACAAATTTTAGTTTTTCATTATGAATAAAAAAAGAATGGAGATTTTTTAATTTATTTGTTGTTCTGCAAAACCAGTTTTTTGAGCTAGAACTTTATGTTGTGTTATTCATATGTAGACACCTTTTATTTTCTAATAAGAAGGAGGTTTGATTTTTTGGGTTTGCAGTGTGTTGGCAGCAATGATTGGAGTAGAGAGATATGATATCTTGTTGAGCCCTAGATCTGCACCATATGTATGTATATATACTTAGGATTCCTTTTAATTTTATTAAGTTTATACATTTTTCCTTACAAAACATATATGCTTGGTTTTATCCATATATATAACAAATAAGGATAAAACTACTTGAATGTCCCTTTTTAAAATAAAATAAAATAAAAAAATGTATAATTTGACCCATCAAAAATGTTATAATAAATCATCCCTTTCCCTTCTCCCTTTCCATCCAAACATACCCTTAAGTATTAAAATGTTAACACCGTTGAACGTTTTTGTGTCCAGTTAGTCTTTTAAGCATTAAAAAATATCAAGTTAGTCCCTTAAAGATAAATGATAAATAGAACATTTATAAGAGATTTATGGACTAAAGATATACACTGCAAGTGCGTGTTATAATATATATAGGATAGGATTATGAACCGAAATTCTAGCTTCCGTTCAATTTTATGTATATATGTCTAGATTGTTAGTTACTGCCAGGGTTATTTTACTTCAATGAAAATATTTTCTAATTTCATTTTGTTAAGTTTGTTAACAAGGAGAACAAAGGTAAAATGTTGGTTATAATATAGAAAATAATTCTTTCGACATTTTCATTATTTTCAGAAATGCAAAACAATTGTTCACTTCAAAAGTTTCTTTTAACCTTGTTAACAAGTAAAACTAACACAAATTTTAGAAAATGAAAACGAAAAATATATTTTGACAAAGTAAACAAGCCCATTTCCAATTCATATTCCTTAATAAGCAATTGAATTTTACAACTTTATTTATTGAAATGGCTAATTTTTTTTATGCAATAAGATAGTCAATCATCATCATAACCTTCTTCCACCAGAGCCATGTTCCCTTTGAATGTTAAAATAAGCAGCAGCAACTGGCAATCCCAAATTGTAAAGTTCTGCAAATTCTCTAGTGTTGAAATTCTGGCGCCAACCTGGAGCATAAACCGTCTCTCTACCAAGTTGACGAAAAATCACAAAGACGATGCGATGAATTCCCATCGAAGGTCGTGGACTCTCATAAGGTACCACTTCATGACCTGTGAAAATAATCATCAATTCACAATCAATCATATGTGTGATTTTAGAAGTAATTACAACAAAAGCTAAACATTTGCACGTAATGATCTAACGATCGTGATTGAGTGACACAATGTTTATGGATTAAATCCTAAAATAAATTGTCATTAGCATGTATATAACCATATGTAATAATAGGTTTCAATTGAGCATCAAGCATCATCTACTAATTTCCTATTAGGATTAGTATATATCATAGTTATTATATTATTATAAACCCTAATATAAGCTTAATTTCAGAAGACTATGGTTAGGTGTAATTGAAGTTTTAAATTTTTGTAACGGTGTCTGCAAATAACTAAAGACTCTGAATTATGAGATTTTCACAGTTGCACTATAGCCTCAGTTGTAAAGCACTCTTGGAGGAAGAAAGCAAAAATCTCATAACTTTGAAATATGTAAGTATGAAGGGGCCATTGCAACCAAAATATTGCACTGTCAATTTAAATAATTGTTCTATAATTATTGAGTTTATTTGGTTTGCATTGTAAGTGTAAAAAGGCTTTACATATGCATCCCATCACATTTTTACCACATAGATATCTAAGAAGATAGTTTAAAAACTATTATAACAAAGTGATAAAATGATTGGATATGATTAGATGCATGTGTAAGGTTTTTTTTTTAGAACATCTAGATAAAATAGAACATATAATCCAATATAGGTTTTTAGAATAATTCAAAGCTTAACATTCATCATAAACAAAATAAATAAATGGATGGACAAACCTACCAAAAGTAGGCCCAGTAGTTGCAGGAATATCAGTCACCAACCTAATGTTAAAAAAAAATAAAATTGAATTTTAAAGTTATAAATCTTCTTAGAAATGTTATTTGCTTTATGTATAAGCATGTACTCATGGTATTTTCAAAGCTTATAATAATTTTGTTGCTCACCAATGAAGATACTCCCTCAAATTTGGGTTACTAGGGCTAGGTGCATCTGGATCCACCATGACCTATAATGAAAGAAATTAATTCAAATAGGGTTCAAGTAGAACAATTTAAATGTTAATTAAAATCAATGGTGTAAAATAAAAAAATCTGTCTCTAAATTTAGTGACAAGCATTTGAGACAAGTTTTATTTTGTCTGACTGTAACTTTTGCAGAAAAATCAAGGGCTTAAATTCAGTGACAAGAATTTGAGATAGATTTTATTTTGTCCATCCATGATTTTTGATGATGTATATAGTTACCTCTACATTTAGTGACACAAATAAAACATTTACTTCTACATTTAGTGACAAAAGGATTATAATTTTATTGTCTTTCTATGATTTCCACTGCTAATTCAATTTTTTTTTTGTTTATTTATATATGTATACAACAAATTCAGTTATGGGACATAATCAGTTACCAGAGTATAGAAGTTTCTAAGATCATCTCCACCAACACTAATTCTTGGTTGATTGACAACTTGAGAAGGTTTGAATTCACAGCCATTGTTAACTTCTTTACCATTGTAGGAAACTCTTATAGGAATAGAACTTAGAAAGGGGTCCAATACATCACCAATTACACCTCCAACAACGAGAGGGTCTCTACTACTACCACTCATAACTAGTGGAAATTGAATACAATTGCACTAGCTCTATTGAAGACTAGGTTTTAGTCACATACTCATGTGGTTTTGGTTATAATATTCATACCCTAGAGGTGGCTATTTATATACTTGATTTAGGGAATATAATGTCACTTGTCAAATCAAAGTATACCGAAAAAGTTGGACCAATGATAAAATAAGACCACGTGAAGGGATGGTCATGGTATCACCTTGCACTTGCATTTTCGATAAACTTAATTGATTGAAATCCTCTTTTACATCTGAAAGATATTTTTCTTCGTAACAAATAAGTAAAAAAATATATATATCTAATACAAAATTTGGACCATGTAGTAAACTTTTTTTTGTTTGGATTTTAAGAGATTACAGTTTTAAGCATTACTTTATATTTGCTTATCACAAGTTATGTTATGAATGACATTGTTTATTCATTTTTGAACCTTGAAGCCATATTACATCCCTCGTTTTGACATATATATGATGATATTCGTCAATTTCATCTTATAATGAATAATAAAACTTAGAAAAAAAAATCATTTTAATTATGTTTCGCCAAATAAAAATGTTTTTACATTACATTAATACCTATTAGCGTAGATCCAAGTGTTGTGAAATAACATTACTAGTTGAGACACTTTGACCCATTTTTTGGTGGATAGGAAAGGGCATAGCCCAAACGCCAAACCTAGAGACACACACACATATAGTTTTTGAGAAATGTTAGCAACACACATTCTAACACACACTCTTTTTGATTGGTTAAAATTCATATGGGATCCACCAAATTTTTATGGGATCCACATGATTTGGTGGGACCCATGTGAATTTTAACCAATCAAAGAGAATGTGTTGAAAAGTGTGTGTTAGAATGTGTGTTGCTAGCATTCCTCATATAGTTTATGTTATCCCTAAAAAATATAGTTTATAACATTATATTAATATATTCTATAATTATATAAATATTGTATTTTTTTACGAAATATATAAATAGGTATATTTATTTACAAACTTGTCTACCAAAAAAATTAAAATACATACCTTAAAAATAAAAAATAAAAGAATGATTTATTTACCTTTCACTTAATTAATTTTTACCATTTTATCGTTTCTTGTCAATAAAAACATAAAGACTGACACATTAGTACCCATCTTGACGTTAGTCAAAATATTTAAGATAAATCTTGCGAGCTCCAACCAATTTTTATTCCCAAGAACAAATATCAATCTCCACTTTAATAGAAAATGAACATCAAACTCCAACGCCACTCACTTATTCCATGCACATTAGCATACTTTGATAGAAAATTCAAGTATCAATTGGCCACACAAAAATCAATGTTGTATCTTGTTTTAATTGGCTCTTGATAAAGTGATTTTAGACTAGAATAATGTGTTCTACCTTTATCTTTCCTTCTATTGGTTTACCCACATTATGTTTGATTGAAAGTGTATTTTTCATTTGAGATTAAAAATACTTTTACAATTTCCAACCTTAAATAAAGGTGGCATTTAGGATACACAAATCAATTGATTTATATATCATACATAGAGGCATTTAAATCCATTTTTTACCATTGATAAAATATAAATAGTTTAATAGTCAATATTGAAGAAGGGGTAATTTCTATAGTGGGCTTGGTGTTATATTATAGGTATTTGCAACTAGGATGTTCAACAATAATAAAATTGTATTTATGCGTTTATGATCACAAAAACATTTATTATGTTGTGGAAACAAATGAATTTTCTTTTATTTTTTCTACAAAAATGATAGTCGATTATTAAAATGAATACATTTTTCTAAATATTAATTAAAAACTATTACTTAAGGAATGAATATTTTTGAAAGACTCTATTTAGTATTCATATAAATTAAAAATAAAATATAATTTAAAATTTGAATATTTACTGAAAAATAATATTTATTAAGGAATGAGAAAGAACGAAAATTATATTGAATATTAATATAAATGAAAATTTCAATATAATTTATTCTAAAAAATTAATATATTTTCATTAAATATTGAAAGTAATTATTAACTTAAAGACTGCGTGCTTATAAAAAAATATTTAGTTAATAATTATTGAATCTTTTCAGTGTATTTACTCCTTGAAAAACTAAAATTTATTTAAATAATATGGAAATAAATAAATTAAAAGGCTATTAATTTGGGGATTAAGAGTTTTTTTAGTGGGGGATTATCATTGCGAACAATAAACATATTGTTCCACTTCAGTTTGTGGCGAGATAGAGAGGCTTTGGATCATCAATATTGATATAAGTGGTAAAGGACTCGGGTCCCTTAAGTATATGTGAATAGAGGTTCGGTTTTTGACTTATTTGTATGAAAAAATTCCGGTTGGAGGGAGAGAACTCACATTGTTTGACCTGCAGGTTTTTCGACGGAGACCAGCCACTCTAAATGATAGTGGAAACTTCGTACTACCATCATAGTAACAAAAATAAACTTTGAATCTTTTTTCAAATAAATAAATTATGACTATTAAATAATTTGTTTTCAATGAATCAGAACTACAAGGGGTAAAATAATTGCACCTTTCTTATAATATTTAAAATTATTGGGTCAACTTGTAATATAATATAAATAAAAGTTGGTTAAGTGGTGTACTGCTATACACATTACTGGTAAACTGTCTACAATGGATAAAATAATTTTGTTTGTATGATTTGTGTATTTTAAACGCCACCTAAATAAAACGGTGTTAATTTATGTTTCATTGACCAATGTTTATGCAATCTTTCACCGATTTTGTATTGGTCTCAAACATACAAAACATTATATATAAAAATATTAAAGAAACATCAAAATTGATACTCCCTCCATCATATATCTCTTGATGTTTAAGATTGATGTAAAAATATTGAAAATTTATTAATTAATATATTTAGACTAAAATATTTCGATTTTATCCTCTCAAGGATATATCAGTAGAAAAGAAACAAAAAACATTATTTTATTAATGAGATACTTCAACCCATTATATAAAAAGGTTTTCAACAATTACAAACTTTGAAGACATAAAATTGGATTGCTAGACCAATTTAAGAATTGTAACAATCTAAATTTATTTTGCTGTCTAATCTTCATAACCAAGAAAGAGTTTCAATGTCAACCACCACCTTTTCAACATTTGTTACTCCTCTAAAAATAATGGTACTCTTCATTTTCAAATGCTTCAAATAGTGACCAACCATATAAGATATGTCGCCTTTTTCACCTTCTTGTTCATTGCTAATTCCACGAATTTAAGAAAGTGTAGTGTTGCTATTACATTTACAATGTTTTCACTTGTCACTTTTAGCCCAATTTAAAACACATGATAAGGACTGAGGATCAATGATAATACCTCTAATGTAGAGTGTAGATCTTGTGGGTAATTTGTTACATAAAAACCTCCATCTAAACATTGAAATTGACATGAAAACAAAGAAATTGATTAGATATTGAAATTGAGAACAATTATAGTTTTGAAATAAAAATGAAAGGCTAAAACATCAAGATATATATGCATCAATGTTTTTATGTGTTTTATATGAAGTGAATGATGATATTGTGTATCGTTGGTGTCTAGTGATTTATATGTGTTGATGATCATGCGTGATATGTTTGTTGATAAATGTTATATACGCAGGTACATGTTGAGTGAGGTGTAACATTGATTGTTTTTTAACAATATTTTAATAATGATCGTTGATTATGATTGTTATGCTTGAAATGTTAGTGGTTGAAGAATATCTTGAGGCATCGTTAGTGAGAGGTTTTACGTAAAGGCCAAGGGCGGAGCCCGAGCTCAGCTTCTACTTTCTTTGTAGCAAGCTCAGCCATTACTAGAACCTCTTGCTTTTCCTGCGGATTTTGGTGTAAATTCTGCAGGAAACACGTTTCCTGTGGATTTTTCCAAGGATTTAGGTTCCCAGGTAAATGTAATACCTTCGTGGGTAATTGTTTCTTTAGGATTTTAGGATCCGCAGGAAAGGTATATCCGCAGGAAATGTGCAATTATCTGTAGGAAGGAAGTAACATTAAATGGGAAGTCTATAAAATTATCCGTAGGAAATGTGAAATTTTTACCCAGGCTCTATAAAATTTCTGGCTCCGCCACTGGTAAAGGCATAATATACACCATTGGAACACTTTCGTTGAAAAATTTGTTATCCTAAATATAAACTTTTATTCGAGGCGTATGAGGTAGTTATGCATATCAACCATGAGTTAGTTGGTTCCATATGTTTGAGTTAGTTGATGATTATGTTGCATTCAATCCTAAAGGCTTAAATATGTCTATAGTCCTTGCAAATAGGGCTCAGTTGAATTTTAGTCTTTGTACTTACTAATCCTCTCAAAATTTCCTTGCAAATTTTAATCACTTGAATTTTGGTCCTAATTACATCTAAATGCCCATGTGGCAAGTGATTACTTATGTGGCAATGACGTGGCACCAGCTGATTGGGTAAGGAAATTGTTGACTTAGTTCTTTTTGTACATGAAATACCAATTTTACCCTTATTAAGACCAGTCAGATGTGAAGTCACCATATTACCCCTATCTTCTTCTTCTTCTTCCTCCAAACATATATTCTTCATATATGTTTTGACCATATCGATTCATATCATCACATTAGGTGTTGCATTTAAGCGTATTCAAAGTTAGACAAGGCTTTATGCCATTAGTGAAGTTTAATGTTTCGAACTTTATGTGATTTAGGTGTTGCATCTTTAGGAATGACAACAATAGTAAGAACTCCAAATTCACATTCTCAGACAATTCAATCATCCTTGAGAAATCCTCTTTTCCAGTTTCTCTTTCATCTACATGTCAAACAATCTCCATTCCTAAATTCTCCTCTTTCACACTTTTCTTGCTACCAATATCTCACTTTTCTTTCAATTGATTGTTATGCACATATGAAACTAGATCTCAACATCAAGAACATCATCAAAACATAAATAATCATAAAATCCAAAAAACTAAAAGCGAACTACAATAAACACCATAACCACCTCCTCCGATGTATCTACCACCTCCACCACGGCGAACTCCACCATATCCACCGTCGTAACATAATCATAGTAACAAATAGATCAAGTAAAATAGTAACACAGAACAAATCGAAGATCACAAATCATAAAGCTTTCAAGATGAATCCAATTTGAAATCATGTCAAATACGATCTCTCCGTATTAAGAGAAGGCTTTCTCAAGAGCTTTGTTAGGGAGAGAGAAAAATGAAGCGAAAGTGAAGGTGAGAAATCGTGCAGAGGGATAATGAGAAATAAGACAAGCTGAAAGTGAGGGAAGAGTCGGGAGAGAGCTCATGAAGAGTGAAGGAAGAAGAAGACAAGGGTATTGTGGTGATTTTACATCTGTCTGGTATCAATAAGGGTAACAAGGTCATTTTGGGTAGTTTTTTTTTGAGTCACCATCGTCCTTACCCAGTCAGCATTAGCCACGTCACTGCCACGTATCTAATCACATGCCACATCAGTAATAAAATGATTTCAGGACCAAAACTCAAATGATTAGTAATTGCAGGGAAATTATGGGAGGATTAGTAAGTACATGGACTAAAATTCAACTAAGCCCTATTTGCAAGGACTATAGAGATATTTAAGCCAATCCTAAATAATATTTGCATTATAATAGAATCATTATATAACGTGTTATAGATGTCGATTGATTATATAGTGCTAGTTAGATATTTTTGATTATTTATGTTATAGGTTCTAGTTGATATGTGAAGTGTTAAATAAATTATTAAAGTTAATTGTTTGATTAAGTTATTTTCATAATATTGCATGAGCTCCTATTATGCTTGTTATACTTTCATTATGTGTTTGAAATGTGATTTTCACTGTACATCAAAAAGATTCTCAAAGTTCTTGGATTTTGGTTTGCCATGCTTTGAACAGGTAAATTAGAGTTCAATGTAGCTTTCAATTAGAAAATTAAAATATTTTAACAATGATACTCTTTGTATTGAAGAATTGATAAGGTTTATTGTTGTATAATATTAAGGTTTTTATTTTTCTCAAATATTTGCTAAAAAAGTGTGCAATTTTAAACATTTTTTCACAATTATAGGTAAATGGTGTCACACAAATTGCCTAAAAAATATTGAGGGATCAAAATCATAAGACTTAAATGTGTAATTCTTCCATGAAAATATGGAACACTTAAGTTTTATTCAATGTTTCAAACAAACCTTTTAATTACTTATCACTTTTAATTTGGTCTCTAAATTCATTTTTCTATTGACGTGGTTTATTTCGGCTGATTTGTTAGGAGAGAATGATGATGACTCTTTAAATATTGAACTGAATTAATGAAAACATATTACTTGTTTCAGCCAAAAAGGAAAAGACGAAACTACTATTTTTCTTCCATTGAACAAGAACATAATGTCTTCCTCTCCAACACCAATTCTCCCACCTATAACTCTGGGGTGACGGAACATAATGTCAGAAGAGCTTCATTTTATTCACTTGTTATGCTCAAGCTCAAGACCTATTCTCCTCTCTTCAATCGTAATGTGTTGGCATCATTCTCTCATAGAAATTACATGGAATAAAACTCAAATGACACCTATTTGCAGGACAAATTACATATTTAAGCCAAATCCTAATGATTAAAACTAGAAAATCAAAAGTATAAGCCGAAATACATATAGATAAAAAAAACATCGATATATTGAAAGAAAAAAAAAACTCGTAGAAATGAATTAAAGATAAAATGTTTAATTAGAGACCGAGAGACTCAACTCCTTCTTCCATTTCACAACTCTTTGATTAATTACATAGCTCAAACAATTACATACAACAATAATAACAATAAGTGATATAAATTATTAACAACCACAATGCATCATCACACTAATGTGTGATCAAGAAAGTATACATTATATAACTTTATGGATATTGTTTTAGAATTGTGGTAACAACATAATCTCTAACACACTATTCACAACATATTTTCTTTTATTGGTTGAGATTCATATATTTCTCACTAAGTGTATGCGAGGCCTACATAGTTTAGTAGAACTTACATGAATTTCAATCAATATAAGAGTTTGTGTTGAAAAAAGCGTGTTCGAGAAAGTGAATACATGAAAGTAAAATCTCAATTTTATCCCAAATATAACACACATATGAAGAATGAGTATTCTCCATATTAGTATAGTATATGCAAGTTTAATTAAATGTCTCTGTCTCTTGTACACTCCTGAGGAACTTGAGGGTAACGTTTATGATCATTGCAATAGTTATAAATTGTGTATTTTTGACGAACCCATCTTAGCCTTTGCCATTGAGCGACATCAAGGTCATGAAATTCGGGTTGATCCCACCACCTTTTTCCTTGTGTGTCGCAAAATCTTGCATTCACAGAAGCTTCACAACCATCAATATGGAACCCTTTGTAAGAGGCTATGAAGGGTGCTTTGGACCAATCTGTTTTCTCTAATCCACCCCTTGTGGCCCAATCATCAGCATTCCATAAACTATTGTATATTTTCATTGGTTGGCTAAATGGGTATTTCACCCCTAGCTGATTGATGTTCTTGAACACCCTTATTGGAATATCATCCACAAAAAAGCTGCACATTCCATATATGAGTTTTTATATATAAGAGAACATAGAGTACAACTCAATATTGAAATATAAACAACAACAACAAAAATCATGTTAAAAGGTTTAAAACATAAATAAACAACAACTAATTTTTGTTTATTTACTTTTATCATTTCTTATATATCATTATATTGTAATAACCTTTTTATTTTATAGAACAATTTCCGTTACACGACAATTTAGAAAATAAAATTCATTACTTTTTATGATATTAAGAAAATTAAATAAAATTATCTAAAATTATTAATTAGTATAAAATTGATTACTTTATTTATATTCAAAACAAAGTAACTTTCATTTTGTGGTGGTCAGGGTTTGAATTCTGGACATTGCATATATTATGCATTGTCCTTACTAACTGAGTTAAGCTTGCAAAGACATTCAAAACAAAGTAACTATTTATAAGAGGTAAGCATCAACATTTGGATTTAAAAAAACGTAGGCTTTTGAGAGGGATAAACAATACTTTGTTAATATTCTTTTTCATTTACTCTACTTATTAAAATTGGATTATTTGTTATAAGCAAATAAATGCAGCTACTTGTATTAAAAAGAAAAAAAAACATTTTTTAAATCAAGATTATTTTTGTTAAAAAAAATGTAATTTTGTTATCAAATAATTTGTAAGAAACAAAAACCTTCTTACCTTTCTTGGTAGTTCTTTATCATGAAGACTATTATGACCATTAGAGTCAAAGTGGAGAAGGAAAATGGTGAAAATATGGATGATGAATAGAGTAGGTAAAATTATTATTGATTATGTGAATGATGAGATCATAGTGAAGATTTAATAAGTACTTACACAATTTGGAACATGTTCCACAACACAGAATATCTGTGATAAGCTTTTGTAGGATCAAACCAAAGATAAATCCTTTGTTCTCTATCTCCTTTGCCTCCTGTGAACACATTTGTTTGCAAAATGTATGGTTGACCTGTTCTGTTTCCTAAGAACTCAAAATCTATCTCATCATGTTCTGCATTTTGGGAAGATAACTACAATTTTCCAAAGTATAGTCAAAATAAGTTAGGTGAAATAATAAAATAAGAGTTTAATTTTTATATACGAAAAAATTATATTGTTAATAAATTACAATCAATCATATATGTGATTTTAAAACTTATTATGATTCAAGTCAAATATGTTTAATAATTTGACCGTTACGATTGACAAATAATGTAATTATTTTTTACTGATGGTATATATAAATCAAATCATAAAATAAAATAATACAAAAGAAATATTTGTCTTACATAGAAAGCAGTGACTGTTCCAGCTGAATCACCAGGTACCATTCTTATATACATACTAAAGTGACCAAATAAATAAGACCCTTTGGATTGGAAGCCAGTACCTGTTACGTACAAAAATTATATTAATATTAATAGAAATGAGTTTTATTAGGTACAGTAGAAACTCTATAAATTAATAATGTCAGAACCGGAGAAATTTATTAATTTAGAGAGTTATTAATTTATCGATAAATTAATAATTATTAATTTAAAGAGTTTTTAAGTAATTATACAGTACATACCAAACAAAAAGGCAAATTAGTCAATGCCTCTTAGAATTACGTTGCAGCGAACCTTGTGACTCAACGTAAATTAGTAACTACTGTGTTCATATGCATTGGAAAAATACAATACAAAAATACAACACATGAGCTATTGGATGCAATAAGAAAAGTTAGAGATAAGCTCCAAACAGACTTGAACTTTAAAGGAAAACAGACAACTATTGAATCATATTTCAATAGAGTGTAATATTATTTTTTTCAGTTTCTATGAATTATTAATTTATGATTTTCTTGGAACCAAAAATTATAAAGGGATCTCCCGAAAAATTATTATCTTATTATTTTATCGAGTTTTTCAATTTTTTACATTGGCCCAAGTCAGGACCGGACAAATTTATTATTTTAGAGAATTTATTAATTTACCGAGTATTAATTTAAAGAGTTTCTACTGTATAACTAATAGACAATTAGGAAAAGGAAAAGTATGAGTAAAAATACTCTTGATTTTTCTAAGAAAATATAAAGGTGTATACTTATTTTATTTTATTTTAAGAGTAGTTTACAGTGTATACATTCATATTCTTAGAACTGGGGACATAACATAATTAAGGTTTTATCTACCAAAAATCATAATAATAAAACTCTCTATTTTTGGGACCCTCTATTTATTTTGAAATAAAAATAAGTAGAGAGGATAATAATGACTGAAATATAAAAAGAGTATTGATAATTGAATATATAAAATAAAATAAAAAGTCAACACCATATTTAACACCCTATACAAGTACATTCCTTATAAATGCTGATGTAAGAAAGAAAAAAAGTAGTAAGGAGGATTAAATACAATTTTTTGTCTACATATTTTGTCTCATTTAAAGTTTTTATTTTCCTATCTTTATATTTGTGATAAAGTTGATAACATTAGTTAAAAGTGAGTAGTTAGGTGATAACCCACTTAGATAATGCAAATTTTAAAATTGGTTGTTAAATAAACATTGACCTAAACGCTATCACATCGTCAAGTGACTTGCCACGTAAGCTTATCACTTACTAGATAGCTTATCAGACATTTTGAAAATTGTATGACCAATATAATGGATTTAAAATAAAATAAACTAAAGTCGTAATGAGTCAAAGGAGAAACTAAAAATGTAAAAAATAAGCTTAGTTTTGGTAACGCAGGTTTATGACTAAAGTAGGAGCATTAAGATATTGAAAGTTCTTTTGATGTGTACCAAAAAAAATGTAATAAGTAAAAAAAAACCGCATAGTGTTCGGTAGCGCCTCAAATAAGATCACCTCGACATAGAAACCTATGCAAAAACATTGTTCTAATAAAATTTCTTGAATTAAAAATCATAATAACATACCAGTGGACTTATCAAGATTAAGCAGAATTTCAGAACCACCATTTAAGTATTTGATATGATCATAAGCCCAAGTAGGCACATAATTACGACCAAACGGAACATCAATAGGAGTCCTTGGATTTGCAGCAAAAGAAGCATATACAAATGATGACAACAAAATCAAACAATTCAACAAAGAAGAATTCATGATGTTTTGTATATATGATTGTGTTTTTTTGATGATTTTGTGAATAAAATAAAACAAAGTATATATAGGCATAAGATACTGTGTTGGACCACAAAGTCTTAAAAGAATGAGAGGCTGTAACACGCTTAAGCCTTCACTTGCAAGCTGGTTGTTGGTCATCAATCACATTCATGGTAGATTAAATGTGTGTCTGTATGATTTCAGTATAATCTTGTATCTTTAATTAGTTTGAAGCAAAAATTGTTTTGGCTCCAAACTCATTATACTACAAATGATTAAAAAAAGAAGTAGTTTGGATTAAGAGAAATTCAAACCAACGTGATTAGTTCTAAGTGGATGAAGTTAGTTTCTTACCAAATGGAAAATTAACATTCAAACGTTGATCGAGAGATCTATTCATATTTAGAGTTGGACAATGAAAAATATAAAAATTTAAACTAAGAATTTTAATTTAATGTTTTGAGACTTTTTTTTTCATTTAAACAAAAATTATATGTGTTTCCTTAACTTAGTTTTAGATAATGATTTTGTCTTTTATCTTTTATTTTTCACATCATTTTTGTCCATTTACATATAGATTTTTGTTTGAACAACAACTAATTACGGAAGATTAATTGTAAACGAAAGTAGAAGACAATGAACACATGATCTTTGTTAACGTAGTTCGGTCAATGATGCCTACCTCTGCGACTATAAAGTAACTATAGTTTGGTTTGTATTATTGTGATAAATTAGGGTTTCAATGTTAAAAGCAATATGTATAATACTACTACAATTCAATTTACAATATTACCCCTGAACTGTACCTCCCCCTTGCCTTCTTCAATGTCATATATATGAGTCATACTTTAACAATTTTCAAATCTAAGATTCATATAAAAACATGAGTTGAAGGAACCTTACATTTGAAGACTGGGAGTTCACAAAGAAATAAAACAATAGATTTGAAACTTGAAAACTCATATGCAAATGGATTAAAACGACGTGAAACTAAGTTATCTGAAATTAAGGACCAAAAAAGATGACTAAATCGCTATTTGAAAGTAAGTTAAGGATTACTAAAGTAATTTTTACTTTTCTTTTGCACGTGAAAACATTTGTTTAAAAACATATAGTTTTAGGTTGAGTAACTCAACTGATTCTAATAAACTAAAAAAAGTTAGAAGACACGAATTCAAATCTAATAAAGGATAAAAATACTAACCTAAGAACTAGTTACTAACCTTAACCGTTTAAAAAAGCTTATATTGTTGAAGAACGATCTAATGAAGTGAAACTTTTTGAAAATGTGAAATAATTGATTCTATTTGTCACAATCGTAAAAAGAAACTACTATCCTCTCCTAAAATGAAGTCTTGTAAAGAGTTGAAACATCTCAATCCAAGAGTGTGTGATTTTGTAGTGGTGTGAATCTCTTTGAATGGTAAGTGAATGAGTAACTATCAATTATTATTTGTAACTCTTGAGTAGGTTACCATGATTTGATAAGAAATAGTTTTATTAAAAATAGTTATATTCTTGTTTGGGATATTGAATACATTTTTATATTCTAAAGATAATTAAAACCATTTCATGTGGCAGCATAAGTTGGAAATAAATGTGATTCTTTAAGTTTGGAATAGCAAGTTTGAGGGAGGTACACACATGCACACATGATTTGGTTAAGATAAGCCATGTTTATATTTATTATCCAATGGGGGTTGAACAATAATTATGGGTATTATTAGTTGGTATAGAATTGTTGGACCAAATCTGATTGGTTTTGTTCATATATAATCTCTAGGTATAGGGATCCAAAATATAAATGAAAGTTCTTATACTTTGTGAACTCTTTTGTGATTGATCATAATAAATTTCTAATTAGGTTTGACAATGAGAGGAATTTTCTCCCCCCACCCTTGTACTAGAGGCATAATCTCTAGGTATTGATCATAATAATATACAAGTGTGGTGTACAAGGCATCTTCTAACCCGTATATAAATTAAAGTTCAAATGCTTAAATAAAACGATTCAATAAGATAACAAAAAGTATCCTCGTGAGTTTAGCTCAGTTGGTATGGACAATGCATAATATATGCAAGGTCCGAGGTTCAAACCCCGGCCACCACCAAAAAAAAAAGTATTCCAAAGCTAATTAGAAAATCTATACCTATTTCTTCTTCACTCATATCCATAAAATCGTCTCCTTCGGGAAAATTGATACTCCCATACAGGTAAAAATGTTTTTTTTCTTAAAAACTTAGAGTAAATTACACTCTCCTCCCCTCAAAGATGCTTTAATTACACTCCTCTCCCCTCAAATATGCTTGAATTACACTCTCCTCCCCTCTTATGTTAAAATATACACTTCCCTCCCCTCTTATTTAAAACATATTAGAAAATATTTCACTTTCCTCCCTTGAGAGAAACTTGAATTACATTTCTCTCCCCTCTTGCGTCAAAATCTACGCTTTAGTCCCTCAATATTTTTTTATTTCTAATAATCTAGCAAAAAAAAATCAAATACACTTCAAAGAAAAATAGTATTGCGGGTTAATTTTAATATAATCAAATTTTGAATACATATTTTTTGCTATTTTTTATTCACAATTTCATTAACATATAGTTTTAAACCTTATTATAAAATATGAAAACCCCAGATAAAATTAAAATATGTGAAAAATTACTAAAGTCGATTAAGTATGGTTATTTAAAAGTGAATTTTATACTATAAATTATAAAATTAATAACAAAATAACAAAATATTTCAATTTAATTATCATTGACATTTAAATTATAAAGAAACAAATTTATTTATTTTATTAAATAGTGATTATATATTATAAAAACATTTATTTATGTAAAATAAGATTAAAGTGTAGTGCATATTTAATTACCAAGGGAGGAGGTTGTAATTCAAGCATCTCATAGGGGAGGGGAGTATAAATTTTACTTTTTAAGGGAGGAGAGTGTATATTTTAACATAAGAGGGGATGAAAGTATAATTCAAACTTCTCTTAGGGGTGGGGAGTGTAATTTACTCAAAAACTTATTACTATTTTTTTTAGAAGGGGTGCAGAAGCAGAACCGACTACAACACCCTAAATATATATATATATATATATATATATATATATATATATATAAGAGAAAAACAATAGGAGAAGGAAAACATGGACCAAAACCTTCTCAAACGATAGAAGTTTAAGAAAAACAAAGCAAGAAAGAAAAGAAAAAAAAAAGAACAAGAAAATAACTTACACTGGAAAGAGAATTCAAGTTAATACATATATCTTCCCCTAGATCGAGTATTATGTACTTGAAAACCCTTATGCATGTTCTTTTTCCTCGTCTTCAACACTACCTCAAGTGAAAGGCTCTTCTTCCCTAGTAGCAAAGCGATTCTTCAAATAATTAATCGTCGGCTCTCTCTTCCTTATCGCTATAAATCCTAAGGCCAAGTAGCACTGGCATCATTGCCTTTCCAATAAGATTGAAAAGTATTAGACTGGGGTGGAGCCCTTCATGGGTAGGAGTGGGCCACGATCCACCCGGAAAAATTAAAAAATTAACGACCGTAGGTCTATTTTACAAGATTTTAAATAATTTTGATGCGGTTATAGTGTTCGACATATCTAAATCCTCATTAACTGATGTAGTGACCCACCTAGAAAATTATAAAATTAAAAATCATAGGTCTATTTTACGAGTTTTTAAACAATTTTTCAACGGTTTGGGTTTTCGGCGGTTCTAAAAGTGACATATGTGATTTTTGTCATGCTTATACTTGGTTTGGTAGCGGAAGTTTACATACTTTGTAATTTTTTGGGGTTTCAAATCCCCTTTATATTATATTGTCAACTAAAAAATTCCTCTAATTAACAGTTGTATTATAAAATAAAATAAAATAAAATCGTAATTTATACCAGTAGTAAACTATGGAAGTTGTTTTTTAAAAGTACCCAAACTTTTTAGTCAAACTTTTAATGGTCCATCCAAACTATTTTTTCTGGCTCCGCCACTGGTACTAGAATAAGGTAGTAGTATTCAGCGGCGAAGCTCAGTTTTTTAAAATTTTACAAAAAAAAAGTGTTTTTAGTCATTGTTGTATATTGGCTTCAAATTGAGAATTCTGGAAAACCCTGAAATCGTGTCACGATTGCAAGCACCGTGACGCGATTGGATAGGCAGAGAGGTTGGTCTTTTGAGATGGAAAACCGTGACACGATGTGGGAAATCGTGACACGATTAAACAACTTCCTCACCAAGTTTACCTGAAAGGGACTGGTCACAACGGTTGTTCAGAGGCAATCGTGGCGCGATTGGTCAAAATCGTGACACGATT
>Ga0228710_1005412_pt1 | contig 19843 bp, 15 predicted proteins | sample MedpolnodulmetaG_FD_177995 | JGI IMG/M metagenome (GOLD analysis project Ga0228710, IMG submission 177995) | Root nodule microbial communities from Medicago polymorpha collected in Santa Monica, California, United States - pink nodules | ecosystem: Host-associated > Plants > Roots > Nodule... | reverse complement strand
GGGGTGGGGTGGTGGTGGTGAGGATTTTAGGAAAATTGCTTGGATTAATTGGGAGTCCATTTGTACTCCAAAGGAGGAAGGAGGGTTGGGATTTAAGAGGGTGGGAGCTTTTAACTTATCGTTGATGGGTAAATGGTGTTGGAGGATGTTGGTTGATAAGGAGGGATTGTGGTACCAGGTTTTGAAATCCCGTTACGGCGAAGAGGGGGGGCGGTTGAAGGAGGGAGGTAGCCATTGTTCGGCTTGGTGGCGGTCTTTAAGTAGGTTTCCTGAAGGGTTAGGTGAGGGAGTAGGTTGTTGGTTTGATAATAACACTCGAAGGGTAGTGGGTAATGGTCAGAGCACCTTTTTTTGGCATGATATTTGGGTATGGGAAATTCCTTTGAAACTTAAATTTCTCCACCTTTTTGACTTGTCAGTTGATAAGGATTGTTCGGTGGAGAGGATGACGAGGAGTTTAGGGGCGGTAGATGGGAGGGAGAGGTTGTGGCAACGTCGTTTGTTGGCGTGGGAGGAGGAGGGTGTGAGGGAGTACTTTGAGTTGCTACATAACATTGTTTTGCAGGAAAATGTCGAGGATACCTGGAGGTGGCTTTTAGATCCTTCTCAGGGATACGCGGTGCGAGGGGCTTACCGTTTTCTCACCACCACATGCGAGTTGGTGGATAGGTCCTAACCTGTCGACATTTGGCATAAAAACATTCCTTCAAAGGTGTCTGTGTTTGTTTGGCGCATTCTTCGCAACATACTTCCAACAAAGGATAATCTGGTTCGGTGTAGAATCCTTTCGGTCGAAGAGGCAACGTGTGTGTCTTGTTGTGGGAGTATAGAAACAGCATCACATCTCTTTTTGGGTTGTGACGTTCTCAGAGCCCTTTGGTCTCATGTTTGGCTTTGGTTAGTTATCTCCTCGGTCTCGTCAAGTGACCTTCATCAACATTTCACACAATTCATTACTATGGCGGGATTGCCTACATTCACTCATATATTTTTCAAAATCATTTGGTTTACATCTGTTTGGGTTCTTTGGAAGGAAAGAAATGATCGTGTGTTTAACAGCAAGACATCTACATCTTTCACACTCATTGAAAAGGTTAAACTGACATCTTTTTTATGGCTGAAATCAAAACAGGCAACATTTTCCTACAATTATCATGACTGGTGGAAGCAATCGCTTCTTTGTATGGGCGTTCATGTGTAATTTTTTGTTTCAGTTGTGTTGTTTTGGAGGTGCTCTGCTCTAATTAGCACCTAATTCTTGTATATACTCTTGTGTGGTTCCCTTTTGCACGCCTTGTGCGGGGGAAAGCACCGTTGTTATTATATATCATTTTTGTTTGTTCAAAAAAAAATAATTTAGAATTCAACTTTCTGCAAATATTTAAAAAATTCATTGTTGAATCCTAAAAATCCCAATTCAACTTTCTCCGAAAATTCAAGCATCTTCAATTCACGTTCTTCCAACTTCTTCATCTTCTTCTCACAAAAAAAAAACCTCTTCTTTTAATGTACAATCACATGCCCAAAATTTATGTCATTCTTCGTCACTTTCTTTATAATGTTGATCTCATATTTTTATTTTTGGTCCTTCGACTATGTTTTCGTTAGTCAAGTTGTCTTTTGAGTTAATAAAACTATAAAAGTAATAATTTTAATGTTCCTACAAAAATGATGTCTTAAATTGCCGTTCCACCTCTGCACCATTAGGGCCACCCCGCCCAAGGCACATCACGAGTTTGTGGATATTGAAAAAGCCCCTCATTTCCTCATTCCTAGTTATGAATGTTGTGCGTAAATATTTGAGCTAATTACTTAATAGGAAATATTAACGAGTGCCTCCGAAGCACTATTTAAGACCCATAAATAGTAAATATTTTTACAAAATGCATGTAATCATTGTATTGGAAACCGAAATATTTGATTTTTTTTAAAAAATAATTGCTTATTTTAGAATGCTTAAAGAATGCTTCGGAGCACACGTTAACAAAACCCTTACTTTTTGCGAAGGTCATACAAAAAAAAAATTTAACTAGAAATCGAAAGCATCAAAGTTGAGCAACGAGAGCAGCTCATCAGGAGGTGTCACCCAAGTTGTTACTCCAAGAGTAGAGTTTCTTCCCAATCTAGCCAAAAAATCTGCAAACACATTGCCTTCACGGAGCACATGTTTGAACATAAAACCTGGGAGATGATCCAACAAACTTGTGATTTTAACTAGTAAAGAAGCTTAAGCATGGAAGGGGTGAGATTGTTTGTCCATGAGTAGGTTTATGATCTCAGTGGAGTCTGTCTCACACTCAACATGCAACACCGAATTGTTTATCAACAAGACCAAACCATTATAAATTCCAAACAACTCAGCAATAAGTGCATCACCGCAACTATCATTAGATGAGAATCCTACCATCCAATTTCCTGCAACGTCTCGAATCAATCCTCCTGAACCGATGACACTACTTTGGTCACAACTTCCTTCCACATTGAGTTTAAATTTACCCGATGGGGAGCTTTCCATTTGACCTTGCTTCTATTATTAGCTGCACATAAATCAGTTGTAGATAACAAAACCATATCCTCAATCATGAGGTTAATTTGTCGGATCACATCACTGGCTTTCCAAGTTTTATCACCCAAAACAATGTTGTTCCTCCAGCACCATATCCATCATATAACAACAGTAAACCTTAAACTTATTGGTCTAGTAGCCATGTGTTTTAGCCAAGTATTAGGAGTCCGGTAACTTAACAAAACCCTTACTTAATTTGTCTTTGCAAATTGCAACCAAGAAAGACAAAACAAACTAATTAAGATGCATAGCTCTATCTCTTATGACAATAAAAAATCCTAGTTATAATCAATCATCTTAAATTTTCCAGAAACATGTTGGCAGAATCACATGAGGTGAGTTACACGTGGTTTCAAGTAATTGCATGCATGATATCCGCCATTGTCACGTGTCCATTGAATAAAGACATTGAGTTATCTCACCCTTACCATCTCAACCCATCACACGTCATCATTACACGTGGTGAAAGATGGTAGTAGCATTCCACAGTAGTATTTTGACACGTGGCAGATGGAATTTATTTATATTTTTATCCAACCTTTATTTTTCGTTTATAAAAGCCATAGCTACAACCAAAGTCCAATCTGAAGCCATAGCTTGAATTGCAAGACTAAAAAAAGGATTGGGTTTGAGGTGAGGAATATATATATATAGGATTTACATTTACAAAAAAGGGAGAACAAGACAAGTAATTGTTTTCCGGGAAAGTGATTGAAAAATGGTTGCTACTGAGGTACCAATTCTCTCTAGGATTGACCGATTGGATAACATGGTGAGTATTCCATCTTAAATCTTAATCAATTAGTACATTCATTTCATATTTATTCTTCTAATGTTTGATAGAGTTGATTATAATTTTGTTAATACTTATTGCTATTTCAAACATCCTAGTACGCACATAAAAAAGGTCACCATCAAAAAACATCTTAGTACATATATCTACAGACAGGAAATAGAGCAATCAAACCCTAAGTAATTTGGGTGTGTTTAGTTTTTAAAATATTAAGTTGTTATTTTCCTATTACTATATATTAATTAAATATAGAGTTGTCCTTCAAACCGTCCTCTCTAACTCTAAAATAAAACCGTTCAAATACCTACTTATCAAACACATTAGAGAAAATAAAATTCCATAAACCTTTTAACTATTCAAACCTACTTATATATTGTAATTAAAATTTAGTAAATTAGATGTAATATTAATTCGTATGATTATTTAACTAGGAATGAGAGATTTAAATTTCCTTTATTTTTTTTAAATTATTAGTTTGATAAGTTTAGTATTTGAACCTAACTACGTGCAACAACCAAGCTTTTTTCCCCTAATAAAACAAACTTTCTTAATAGTTTTCTTTAAGCTATGGTTTAATTAATTCATCAGTCCTTTAACTTAATTCTTTGTTTTAAGATGGTTTCATACTTAAAATTTGTCTCAAGGTGGTGGTCTTTGTTTTTTTCTTAAATCTTTATTTTAATCCAGTTGAGGCAGTTAGAGGAAATTAGAGGATACAACCGATCACCAAAGAGTTCATGTGCATCCACTCCAACAAGTGGAAGTGATGGACGTATTTCATCCGTTGATTTCTCCCCAAAGAGCTTGGAGAAGCACTGCCGTCCGATTGAGACCGTGATAATGGAGACTGAAGTCAAAGGAACATTGATAGAAAGGCTCAAACAAGTGGAGGATCGGATGCTAAAGGTATGTTCACGACTTCACTTTTGTTATTTTTTTTTACCATTATATATGATAATGGTGTAGGGCGTGTACCATATATGAGGGTCTAATGTATTGTTTGAAAACTTTTTTTATAGTTAGAGGAAGATTGGATGGCAGAGAGGAAGAAAGAAGAAGAGGAAAAGAAAATGGTGAAGAGGCCAAAAAAGGGTTTGAAACAACTTGTGAAGCAGTGTATGATCAAATCAAGAAGAGAAGATCATAAGAAATAATATTAAGCACGAGTTAATGGATTACGACCATTGTAATTTAATTTGTATAGCTATGGCACTTTTTGAGACACGGTTTCCATGGTGTATGATGTTTTAATGTTATTTTTTTGGACCAAATAATGTTCTAATGTTACTTCCTTTTAATTTCATGCATTTTATGAGGATTACATTAACTTTTTATCATAGTTCTTGAACCATTGAAATGACTGGTATTAAGCCTTTTTTGTTTTACATTAAATTATGGAGTTTCTAATAAGCTCATCTTGAACTGGGTACCCTTCGTTGGTTTTTGATGGATCCGTGTTTTGTTATGATTTAAATTATCCTCTTTTTATTGAGGACGCCGTTGTTAATGATATGCACGAGTTTTCTCCTTTAAATTATTATAAAAATTCACATTGTATTAAAAAAAATAATCAATTGTTTACCCCTTGGGAACAAACAAGGGTGACTTTAAAGAAAAGGAATAGGAAATTCTGAATTTTCTTCTTCTTTCCTTTGTTCGAGTCGTCTTTACAAAATTATTGTTGAAATGTATGGAACCTAAGACATTAGGGTTATGGATTAAAATTACTTTAATAAAAGTAATTTTGACAGATAATTTAGAGATTATATTTTAGAATTTTTTTGAAAAATCAGAATCTATTTTACGTTTGTTTGCCGTCACAAAAATCACTTTTTTAAAACAAATAATCTAATTTGTTTGGATACAATTATATAAAAGAGATTTTTTGTTACAAAATTAGTTTAATCTTTTAAATTATATTTTCTCTCTTCTTTAAAAAAAATCTATTTTTTTAGAAGCTTATCTTAACAGCGTTTTTAGATTCTGATTTTTTTAAAAATCTGTAACAAACGGATGCAAAACTCTTAAAAGTGATTATTTGTTTTAAAAAAAGTGATTTTTTTTATAAAAATGCTATAACAAACGGGCTGTAGGTCCTAGTCGAAGAATCTCTTGTTATAAAAGCTAATCAACTGTTAACTACCTACTAAACCCTCATGCATTAAACTCTACAAATGGTTTTCAAAGTCACCAATGAATCTGCATGCTTTGTTACACACATAAACACGCATCAGTCCTTTTGATTTCCGAAACACCCATTTTTTGAAGATTTCTTTTCTTTGTCCAACTTCACCCCTTTCTCTCTATCTCCTCTCCACCGTGCTACCCTCACATAATTGTTTTCCCGTTTTCCTCTTTCTTTCTGCTTCAATCGTATCTCTCTTCCTTCAATTTCATTGTTCCATTGATTAATTCATTATCCAATTAGACAGTTCACATAATCGTATTTCTCTTTCTTCACTTTCGCTTGCAAGCAAGCAGATGTGAATGAGGGGTGATTGACTTGAAATCTGACGGATCAAATAATCTAGTTTGTTTGGATACAACTGTATAAAAGAGATTTTTTATTACAAAATTAGTTTAATCTTTTAAATCATATTTTCTCTCTCCTCTAAAAAAAATCTTTTTAGAAGCTGCTCCTAACAGCTTCTCATTTGAAGCTGTTTTTAGATTTTTTTTAGATTCTGATTTTTTTTAAAAATATATAACAAACGGATGCAAAAGTCTTAAAAGTGATTATTTGTTTAAAAAAAATGATTTTTTTTCCTTAAAAAAGCTATAACAAACGGGCTCTAAGTTTAATAATTAAAAAAGATTTTGTTCCCCACTCAAAAAAAATTAAAAAAGATTTTGATTAAGGGTCCGTTAATTAAAATAAAAGTGATTTTGACATAGAATAATTTATTTTAGAGATTTTATGAAAATTCAGAATCTATTTTGCGTTTGTTTACCCTAATAAATATCACTTTTTTTAAACAAATAATTTTAGTTTGTTTAGATAGAGTTATATAATTTTTTGTTACAAAATTAATTCAATCTTTTAATTTATATTTTTTCTCTGCTCTAAAAAAAATCTATTCTTCATTTGAACTGTTTTTAGATTATTTTTAGATTTTGAGTTTTTTAAAAAGCTGTAACAAACGGATGCAAAACCCGTAAAAATGATTTTTTTTTTTAAAAAGTGATTTTTTTTCTTAAAAAAGCTATAACAACGAGCTCTAAATTTATTTTGATGTTGATTAAAATAATAGGTATAAATAATATATATTCCAATCTATCCTCATCCTATAATAGCAATTTATTTATTTATGGAAAAAACTTAGGTACAATTCCTTAGGTGCTTTTCGTATGGTTCTTAACTATGATTTCTTTAAATCCATAATTCTCTCAAAAAAAGTTGTATTTTTAGTTAAGAACCAATATAAAAGAATTGCACCTAAGTTTTGTCCTTTATTTATTTATTTATTTATTTATTGTGTTCCAGGAATCGAACAACTTAGTTTTTTTAACTTAACCTAATCGCTCCCAGCCACCCAGATCGGCGGCACCACCACCACCACCACCAATGAAAAGGCAGAGAACAAATTCTTTGAAATTGAATTCATGTTCACAGCAATTGAATTATTCTTCTTCTTCAGAATTAGATTTACCAGATGATATATGGGAACGTGTGTTCAGATTGCTGAAAAATAACGACGACGATGATGACCACCGTAAGCGCTATTTGAAGTCTCTATCTGTCGCCTGAAAACACTTCCTCTCCGTCACCAACCGTCACAAATTCTCTCTAACTATCTTGTATCCAACCCTCCCTGTCCTCCCTCGCCTATTACAAAGGTTCACCAAACTCACCTCCCTCGACCTCTCCTACTATTATGGTGACCTCGACGCACTTCTCACGCAAATCTCTAGCTTCCCAATGTTGAAACTCACATCGCTCAATCTCTCCAACCAACTCACCCTTCCCGCTAATGGTTTGCGAGCTCTCTCTCAGAACATTACAACTTTGACCTCACTTATTTGTTCCAACCTTAATTCTCTTAATAGCACTGATCTCCACCTCATTGCTGATTGTTTTCCTTTGCTAGAAGAACTCGACCTCGCTTATCCCTGTAATTGCATTAATCACACACATGCTAGTTTCTCCGCTGGATTAGAGGCTCTTTCACTCGCACTCATCAAACTCCGCAATGTTAATCTCTCTTATCATGACTACCTCAACGGCACTTTGCTTTTTCACTTGTTCAACAACTGCAAGTTTCTCCAAGAGGTCATCTTGCTTAGATGTGAACAATTAACCGTCGCAGGCATTGCTCTTGCTCTCCGCCAGAGACCAACATTGACTTCTTTCTCCACAACAGGTACTGTTACTACTGGTTTGGAACATCTTACCTCACATTTCATTGACTCCTTGTTGAGTTTGAAGGGATTGACTTCTCTTCTTTTGACGGGATTTCGTATCTCAGATCAATTCCTCTCCTCCATTGCAATGGAAAGTCTTCCTTTGAGGAGGCTTGGACTCAGCTATTGCCCCGGATATACTTATTCTGGAATCTCATTTTTGTTATCTAAGTGGAAACGTATCCAACATTTGGATCTTCAATATGCTGATTTTTTGAATGATCATTGTGTTGCCGAGTTGTCTTTATTTCTTGCTGATCTGCTCTCTATCGACCTTAGTGATTGTCACTTGCTCACAGTTTCCACTTTCTTTGCTCTCATTACCAACTGTCCTTCACTTACCGAGATCAATATGAATTGGACAAAGGTCCAGGTAACCACCATACCTAATTCTCTGATGGATCGTCTTGTATACCCTAAATTCAAGTCTCTCTCTCTGGCTAACACTTATACGATACAAAATCAAAATCTCATCATGTTGGCTGCCCTTTTCCCCAATCTGCAGCAGCTTCATCTCAGCCGTTCCTTTAACATAACCGAAGATGGTATTCGTTCGCTTTTAGAGAGTTGTCGTAAGATTAGACATTTAGACTTAACCTGTTTAAGTCTTAAGTCACTTGGAACGAACTTTGATCTTCCCGACCTTGAGGTGTTGAACTTGACAGGTACAGAAGTGGATGATGAAGCACTCTATATAATCTCAAATAGGTGCCCTGCCCTTTTGCAACTGCTACTGCTAAGATGTGATTATATCACAGACAAGGGAGTCATGCACGTGGTAAACAACTGCACGCAACTCAGAGAGATAAGTTTGAATGGCTGTCCTAATGTGCAAGCTAAAGTTGTTGCCTCCATGGTAGTTTCAAGGCCATCATTGAGAAAGATCCATGTTCCACCCAACTTTCCTTTGAGCGACAGAAATAGGAAACTCTTCTCACGCCACGGATGTCTGCTTGTGTGAAGTGGATTGAAACTATGCAAATGTAAGTTTTTTTTTTTTTTTAGCTTTACTTCTCGGAGAAATTACCTTTTCCGCTTATTGCTGATCACTCTGTGCGTGATCATTGCTTAACTTGTTGTTGTGAATTAATTTATTGAGAAATTGGGATTGCTTTTATTTATTTTTCTGTTGTTGTTGAGATTTAACTTATTGAGAAATTAATGATGCAAGTAAGATGCTCATCACTCTTCGCATGATAATTGCTTAAGTTATTGTGTAATGCAAGTTTTAACCTGTATTGTCTTTCATTGCTTTGCTTTTAATTACTTGCATCGATTACCATTCTTGTGTCATAAATACTCGGATGATTTCTTATACTATGACTCGTAAAATGGACATTTGAAATCGCGGACATCATTATCCGAATTGAACTAATTCATTGACCACTATATTCTGTAGATATTTATGGATATGGTCTGCTTCATTGGTTGGAATTGAAAACATAACAATTTTGCAGTCAAAGTTATTTCTATTTTGATTCAACTTGCAAGTTATGGATTGGTGCTTGGATCTTATTTCTTGTTCATGATTATAAGTTAGGATGAATGCTTGAGTAGTGGATGTCCTTGGTTTATGCTCACTGGGCACAGTAAGGTGCAGAGCAAAATGACGCTTTTTTCTTTTTAAGCAAGAGCAAAATGACACTTAAATTAAACTATGACAATACTTTATAATTAATTAATATTATTCTTCCTAGTTGTCCATTTTTTTCAGTGTATGCTTGATGGTTTGCCCTCTATTGCTCATTAATATAAAGTTGCATGGAAATTTGGCATCTTTCTGCTTATGCCTACATATTATGTTTCTTATTTTGAAGTTATCCTTTGTCTGATATTGTTTTAATATCTATTTTCTATTTCTGTTACAAGACATTCGAAGAGGATTGAAGATGGAAATGCAACTTTCGTGTATTACAACTTCACAAGACGGTGAGGTCGGTTATATTTCTGCAGTCTAGGAATGGAAACCTGATTTCTTCTTCTGCTGGAATGTGTGATTTGGTACTCTCAGTTTTTGTGAAGCCTTTTTCTTTTGGTTGCTATTTATGTTTTTGTACTCACCCCTTTGCACTCCTTGTGCTTTATGTCCTCTATAACTTATAAGGAATGTTTATCTTTTGGTTGTTTTTACAACATCTGTATAACTTTTATGTATATTCAGCTTAGGATTTGGTACATGTTGACATAAGTGGTGGCATAAGCTTTAGGATAAATATTTATTTACCACACCACACTAAGATGATATTTAACTTATTTCATTTTGACAATGTTTTAGTATTTAAACACTATTCAAAATGTTCTACATGATGATAACAACATAATTGCTGCTGCATGAAACTATTGCCTCATACCAACCTATGGGACGGTCTGAGGGATACTTTGACACTATGTTTCAAATAGTAGCGCTATAACATAGTGGAATTTGAACACACCACTATTGTTCCGTCATACTCTAATTAGTATAAAGTGTTGTCTAATAGTGGTTAAGTGGTGCTAGAGCACTGTAGCACTGCCGAATTTTATCAAATTATGATTTATTTCAACCTGTGATTGACAACATTGCTTATAAAAAAAGTTGGTGGACAAGAAATCCAATAATTGATAATTGAATTTTGAGTTTTTGTTTTTTTAATGTAAAAAAGGATAATAGTGTTTTTTTAATAATTCAATAATTGAATTTTATGAGTTTTTGTTTTTTTTAATGTAAAAAAGGATAATAGTGTTAGCATTTTAGAACATACAGGACTTAATTGGGGAAAAAAAGATAAAGAACTGAAATGGTACCTAAAATTAAGTTAAAGGACTATTAGTGTAATTTTGCCTGAATTTTACAAAAGCACTCTGAATCACAGTTTGATAACGGGTACATTAACCCGTGCATATGCATGGGTGTCACACTAGTAAACTCACATAGACTTAGGGTTTCCATCTCCAAAACTCTAGCACATGATGTACATCAAGGAAATCTGTCCCGAAGGATTCAAATCCTACGCAACATGCACCGTCGTTCCGGATTCGCCGATTCTTCAACGCAATCACCGGCTTAAATTGTTCTGGCAAATTGAATATTCTCGATTCAATTTGCTTCGTTCTTGGTATCATCAATTTGAAACAGGTTCGTTGTTCCAATCTTCAAGAGCTTGTGTATAAGGAAGGTCAAGCGGGGATTACCAAAGCTACTTTTTCAACTGTGTTTGATAATTCTGAAAGGGGTCGCAGTCCGCTTAAGTATGAAGCTCATTCCGAAATCACAGTCACTAGACAGGTAATCTTTGAATTTGTGTTTGAACTTTTAGTTTGATCTTGGTTCTTATCGTTAATGTTTTCATTTTTATGCGATTTTGATGATATGGGATTATGGGTTTTGAGTTTTGTAGCTGTTTGAATTGATTCTATGCCAATTTTTAGTCAATTTGTTACGGATTATAAAAAGATGATTTTTAATTTTCAATAATTTAGAGATCAATTTTTATAGATTTAGTGATTTTAGCGATTTATTTTAGTGATTTTCTGTTACTCCCTGTGAAGCACTGTCAAAAACTGATAATAATTTAAGAAAATAAATGTGATTAAATGTAATTACATGTGTTGGTGTTATGTGGGATCAGACACTAATGGATCCAATATGTGTAAACACTGGACATGCCTTTGATCTGAAGTGTGAGTACTACACACGGCAATGCTAGGTCACTGCCCGGGTGTCCTTTTTCAAGTGAGATTAAGGGTTCGTTTATTACAGATTATTTAAAAAGTAATTTTGATGCTCAGTAATTTAGAGATTAATTTTTAGATATTTTTACAAAAAAACAGAAATTGTTGTGTTTGTTGTGATTGGATATGAAGGCCATTCCGAGATTACCATTACTAGATTGGTTTTCGTTTGTTTTTCTGATTTATCTTTGAATTTATAGTTTAATTGTGTTTGTTATGGTTTTATAGTTTCAATTTCATGAAATGGATTGTGGGTTTTGAGTTTAGTAGCTGTTGGGATTGATTTTATGTCATTCTCTATGAAGCATTGTCAGATATGCGGTCACCGGATACAACAACTGTAATAATTAAGAAAGTTAAAGCTATTAAATGTAACTACATGTGTAAGTGACTCAGTGTCATCGTGTGGTATCTGACACTAATATAATTTGAACATGTGTCAGACACATGACACACCTTTGATTTGGAGTGTCAGAGCTACATAGGTCACTGCTTGAGTGTCCTTTTTCAAATGGAATTAAGGACTGTTTGTTACAGATTATAAAAAAAATGATTTTGATGCTCAATGATTTAGAGATTTTTGTTCAAAAAAGCATAAGTTGTTGTGTCTGTTTACCAAAAGAAAAATCATATATATATATTTTTTTTAAAATTAATCATTATAGAAAATGATTTTTTAGAGCAGCTACTCAAAACAGCTTCTCTTTGAAGCAGTTTTTAGATTATTTTAGATTCTCATTTTTGTAAGAATCTGTAACAAACGGCATCTAAGTTGTGTTTGCAATTTTTTGTTTTAATTTTATCTACAAATACATAGATTTAGATCGCCTCATTGAATGGTTACATGAGTAGTTTAAAATAAAATTATTAAGCGTTACGAGTTTTAGGTTAAGCTTATGCTTCGATTGGTTCACTGTCTCATTTTGTATGTTATATGATGTAATGTGATAGGGTGCAATGCAGATTGTTGGTTGGAGGCAGGAACAAGTATTTGATAAATGGGAAACTTGCGCAGCCTAGTCAATTTCAAAACCTTTTGCATTCCGTACAACTAAATGTGAACAATCCACATTTCCTCATAATGCAAGGGAGGATTACTAAGGTTTTAAATATGAAACCCCCAGCGATATTGTCTATGCTTGAGGAAGTTGCGGGGACAAGAATGTGCGAGACCAAGAAAGAGGCTGCTCTAAAAATTCTTGAGAAGAAGCAGAGTAAGGTAAGGTTGATGAGATCAACAAGCTTCTTGATCAGGAGATACTTCCAGCTTTGGAGAATTTATGGAAAGAAAGGACGCAGTACATGCAATGGGCTAATTGTAACGCTGAGTTAGATAGGCTGAGAAGATTCTGTATTACTTTTAAGTATGTTCAAGCGGAGACTATCAAAGACAGTGCTATTTCTGAGGTGGAACAAGTAAAAGCCAAGATAACTGAGACAACATGGCTAAGACAACTGTGGTGCATGTTAAGGAAATGGAGACTAAAATAGCTCAGTTGACTGCTGAGAAGGAAGCATGCATGGGAGGAGAAACGAAATCTCTGTCGGATAAGGTAGATGCACTTTGCCAGAATCTTGTAAAGGAAACGTATGTACTAAATATTATAATAAAGAAGACACTCTGAGGAGCAAGGAAGTCAACAAAGGAATAGTATGTTAGTGATATTATGGATTCAATCTTGTTAAATTTCAAGAATATTGCTGTCTTTTTTAAAAACGTTTGTGCTACTTATGTTTAAAACTTTTCCATTTTTGTGAACTTGATATTTGGACTTCAAACCTTGATATTTTGAAGATTGTTAAAAATATTGAAGAATTGAAGCAATCTGTAGAAGAGAAGGTCTTAGGTATCTGGTGGCATTGATAGGGTAACTGCTAATGCTGATGCAGTCAGTTATTTTAATCTACAATTATTTAGGAACAGTTAGCAGTTTGTTTAATATGCAGTTATTTTTATTTCTTAGGAGCAGTTAGACAGTTTGTTTTCTATTATTACAAATAAGGTCATTTGGCCATAACTATGGGGATAATTCAGGAAAATAGAAATAAGAATTAAACAGCGAGGCAGAGATGCATTGTTAACACTCTGAAGGAGCATTTGCTCTGGGATTGCAGGGGTTGATCTTCTGTAATAATTTACTTTTGAATTAATAATACTAGTTCTCTTCTCTATCTTATTCTGGGTTCCTATAAGAAGGCCTTTGCCATTAAAAAAGCTGAAGAAGGAGAAGCTGATTTGAAAAAGAGAGTTGAGGAGCTCCCAAAGAGCCTGGAGGAGCATGAAAAGGAATATCAGGTAAAGGAAGCATGTGCTGGTTTAATGATATTAGGATCTATGTTGTCTATCTGTGTGTCTCTGTTATATTGGGGCATTTATTTATCCAATTGCTCAAAACTACGGATAGGGTGTTTTAGCTGGCAAGAGCAGTGGCAACGAGGAGAAATGCTTAGAGGATCAACTAGGTGATGCAAAGATAGCAGTTGGGAGTGCTAAAACAGAATTGGAATCTACTAAAGTCAAAACGGGATGAAGCTACTTCGTTGGAAAATGAGCTCAAAGCTAGAAGGAAGGATCTTGAAAATATCAAAACAGGATTGGAATCTCTTCCTTACAAAGAGGGTGAAATGGAAGCTTTGCAAAAGGTTTGATTGCTTTTTCCTTTGTTAGTTTCTTTTGAATCTAAAAAGGTTCACAAGTCTCATTTAAGTAATGTAAATTTTTCCTTAAAACCATTTCCAGGAGTGCGTATCTGAGAGGAATTGTGTGCAAAAGTTGAAGGTTGAAATACACAATCTTTCAGATTCAGCATACTTGGCCAATGTTGATTTTTCATACCGTGATCTCATCAAGAACTTTGATAGGTCAAAGGTGAAGAAGGGTGTTGATGCAAAACTCATCAAAGTGAAATACAGGTCCACCGTGACAACCTTAGAGGTTGACAACGTGACAACTTATATCCGAATTTATAAATGAAAATTATGACGTTAATGACTTGAATTTGACCATTTTCAGGTCACAGCTGGTGGGAAGCTGTACAATGTTGTAGTTGACACAGAAAATACTGGATAGCAGCTACTACAAAATGGCAATCTTAGAAGGAGATATATAGGTGATTGCTTTTGAAATTGCAACTTAATGCTTTTATTAAATAGGTGATTGCAAATTGTATCCACTGTGACACTTCATCTTTTTTGTTGTCTATTTTGGCATATGATCAATTCTCACCCACCTATATAGATGCTCAATTTGGCTTGCATTTCGTTGGACGTCTGATAGGTGGCATTTATAGTCAGGAGATTCACACCACAAGTGTCACTCTTCAAGGAGATATATTTCAGCTAAGTGGTCTTCTGACTGCGGGAAGCCGGAAGTATGATTCTATCTTGTTTTTATCGTTACAATTGTTACTGCAATATGCATATATCTCTTATTCTCTGACCAATAGACTGTGACCGGAGATAACAGAATATTTTGACGACTTGAATAATGATAGGAACACACTCTCTAACACACATCTCAACACACTCTTCTATTGGTTGAAATTCATACGGGTCTCACCAGATAATGTCAGCCTTATGTAAGGTGGGATCCATATAAATTCCAACCAATAAGGGTGCATTGGTATGTGTGTTATATGGGTCTCACCAGATAATGTCAGTCTTATGTAAGGTGGGATCCATATAAATTCCAACCTATAGAAGAGGGTGTGTTGGTATGTGTGTGTTGCTAGAACTCCTCAACCTGACAACTTATATTTTACTTTTCAGGTTCTTTTGTTTACTAAGTGATGCAATCACTTAGTTATTGAATGCTTGTATTTGATGGTATTATGTTGTATATGCTTTTCGGTATGTTTTGACGGGTTTGTTGTAACAGGGGAAGCGGTGATCTAATGAGGCAACTTCATCCTGTGGCTGAAGCTGAATCAAAAACTCAGTGCATCAAAGTAGGTTATCAGAGATTGAGGCAAAGGTAGCCCCTGAACACCTTTTTTTTCTCTTCTTTCATAATGACATGTAAACTTACATTTAGAAAAGCCTGTAAGATATGGAATTTAAATTGTTAAACAAAATGTATATTGACTTTTGTAACAGCTTTTATTCTAATTGTTAGCTTTGTTCTAAATTGCATATTACTTTTGTTACTGCCATCATTAAACAAATTTTACATTGTTTTATTTGTCTTAAATTGCTTTTTCAACTTTACATAAAGGAATGATAAGCCTAGTCAATTGCTTGAAGTGTAGTTGCCAAGTACATGCGTCAAACTTTGTGTTGGACTCACCTCTTTAATATAATTCACGGTGGCTAGCATCTTTATAATAATGATTAGAAACATTATTATGTAACATTTTTTTTAAGGGTAAAATTCAGTTCAGTTGAGTAGAGAAAGACAAAACTGTAAGGCAACCATATCCTCCTAGATAAAAGAAAAAACAGGAAGTATTTGCAAGTTGATTTCCCTTTGTTTTGGTTTAGTTTCATTAAACCTTGTCTCTAGATTCATTAGTTCTTCAACATGGTTTCAAACTTTTAGCATAATCTCAATCTTACACGTCTGTTTTGTCTTTGTATCTTGACTTACAGATCACCGAGCTTCTTCCTCAGAAAAAATTTAAAGACCTCAAAACACAATTAGAACTCAAGTTGAATGATCTTTCATTGTTTCAGAGCAGAGCTGAGCAAAACGAGCATCATAAGGTATTTACATTCTTTCCCCTTGAGTTTGTGTAGTTGCGGTATTGTTTTTCGCCATGTTATTGTGATTTATCTCTCTTTGCCTGCTCCCATTTAACCCCATCCTGTTTCTCCTGTAGCTTGGTGAATTAGTGAAGAAGATTGAGCAAGAACTTGAAGAAGCAAAATCTGCAATCAAAGAAAAGCAACTTTTATATGTGAACTGTGTCAAGACTGTTTCATCACTTGAGAAAACATTCAAAGAACATGACAATAATCGAGAAAGTAGGCTAAAAGGTTTGGAGAAAAAGATAAAGTCAATTAAATCCCAAATGTAGTCAAAAAGCTCCTTTGATTAATTCTTGGTCAAATGCAGTCAAAAAGCTCCTTTGATTAATTCTTGGTTTTTAGGATAATCAAAAAGCTCCTTGTGATTTGATAACTCCATACCATTGGATTTATCTGGAAACTGATATCAGTCTTACAAAAAGAAAGAGAATCACCGTTGATCTTTTCCTGAGTATTGGAATTTATGTTCATAGGTCCAACTTGTTCGATCAAACAATCAACTTGATTATCATGATAGACATTGTTCTGGTGATCGACATGGGTCAGTGGATGCAAATCATAATTAGTTCTCTCCATTTCATGCGATAGTGATGTGTATTCAACATTTTTAACAGCACCCTTGAGCATTTCAGAAGAGCTTTTGACGTTCTGCTCTGCACTAGATGCTTTAATTGCAACATCTAATGATTCATCAATATGATTTGGATGTGAGTTTTGCTGGTTATCTAGTTTTTTGTTTGCAATTGGCGTGATAGATCTCACTGCTTGCAGCTTTGCTTTGGCCTTCACTTGAACTTCCTGCTCCATGTTTTAGCAAGCCGTGAGACAGAAATTAAAAAAATTATGTTACTTTTTTTTCCTTCAATACACGTATGAGTTTTTTCTAGACTCTAGATCCACTTTATGGACATAAATTTGATGCTATTAAACCACCATCAATTTGAATAATTACTTAATCAGTCAATTTGAAAAACTATTTCACTGAAAGAATCACAACAATTATTTCTTTTTCGCATAAACCATTCGTTTTCCCCTTTCCTACGATGTAGGAGTTACATTCCAAACGACACCGTTACGTAAATTTCACCTCTTTCACTTGACTTTATTTTGTTTTGTTTCATGTTTAAAAGTTCTTCTGATTCTGATTTTTTTAATGAAGCTTAGCTACACAAAAAGAATTGCGTTTTGATTTTACTAGGGCCTATTTTAAAAATAGAACCGAGCCTCCTATTTCATAGGACCTATTTTAAAAATAGAACCGAGCCTCCTATTTCATAGGAACGGCCCTGTCTGTCTCAAACAAAGAATGAAAACGAAGGAATGTGAAAGAGGGAAAAAACAAAACAATACGGTTGAAAGTTGCCCTTACCGTGGAAGAAGGGAGGACACAAGAATGGTTTGATTAATCCACTGAAGATTTAGGTTGCAGTGGATAAAAAACAAAATGTTTAGTGGAGGAAGTGTAACAAAAAAGAAAAAAAAGAAGGTGGTATTGGTATGGTATTAGAGATGAAATAGAGAACCCTAAATAATTTTATTTGAAGTAGATGAAAAACGGAAGACTGGAAGACTTGAAAATGGGATGCCTTTGTGATACTCTCCTTCAGTGTCACCACCTTCTCCTGTGAAAAACAGCATGTATGCAAGCGATGAATTTCGCTTGTTTTCTTTCAAGGTCCTTCGTTGTTCCCATGCACAACCTCATGATTGGACTGAGTGTCTATTTGTGCATCCCGGAGAGAATGCTCGGAGGAGGCACCTTAGGAGGTTCCATCACAGCTGCGTGCCTTGCTCAGAATTTAGGAAAGGGGCTTGTAGGAATGGAGATAAGTGTGAATATGCTCATGGAATATTCTAGTGCTGGCTACACCCATATCAGTATCGAACACGATGCTGTAAAGAAGGACTACTTGTAATAAAAAGGTGTGTTTTTTCGCATATGCTGTAAAGAAGGACTACTTGAGGCCACTGCCTTTGTTAACTGGATCTGGCGTTCCTTCACCACATTCATCTGCCTCTACTCTTAATGTAATGGACACGGTTGCTGCAATCAATCGTTTGGTCGATTGACCCCGTCAATCTCTTCCAGGCATCCATCTAATTTTTCCCAGCGATGCCCCCTTCTGGAAATGGCATCTCATTCTCAAGTGCTGTTTGGGCACAACAAAATGTTCTAGGAAGCAATTTTCAATCTAGTCGGTTGGGATCTTCTCCCCGTGATTGCGACATTCTGACTGAAACCTTTAATGTGATGAGCTATTTAGATGGGCAGAAGCACCTTATGAATGACTTGAGCTGTTTCTCACAACCTGGTCCTAGTACTTGTCGGTCTCTTTAGACATTTTAATAACATAACCAATAGTCTCAATAGGCTTATCTGTTCAAACGGATGCTTAATAGGAAAAACACGTTCTAGACTTGCAATCAAAAAGTTCAAGGGAGTTAGTTAATCCAAAGCCATAACTCCCTCTCCCTGATTATGTGATCTACGATATAGGAAGCAATATTATAATAAAATATATAAAATATAGTAAACGTTTAAAAAAAGTGTCGTTATATTCATGCTCTAACTTGAAAAGGGAAAATGTACTCTTATGCCCGCCCAACTTTAATGGGCAGACTAGATTAACAGCTAAAACAAATACTAAACAGAATCAGAAAACAGTCTAATATGAACAAATAGCACTACATGCCAATTACCCCTTCCAAATCAAACTCCCCAACCAAATTCTCCAGAGCAGCTGCTTCATTCTTGTACTTGCTTATCTCGTATTCCATCTGAGCAATCTTCACCTTATAACGGAGTAGTTTTGAAACATCTAATACCTTTTTAATCTTTTCTGCAAAATATGCAGCTAACTTCAGTTCTTCATTTTCAATCTTGCAAAAACTCGTAGAAAAGGAACTGCAGTCAACTTCAGATCCAGTCTCAGCCCATTTAGTTTTCTGCAGAAACATCATCACGTAAGCTAAATTCTGAACTATATATCCCAACCTACCAGTATTATTGGCCATCTCACAAATCTGAACAAATTCCTGATGAAATAAAGGGAGGCTCTTAAAAGCCTCCCGAAACAAATTATTTGTTTCGACCCCAAAACAAGATAAAAATTTCAGTCCGACCCAGCTTGCAGATTCAGGCTTATCTGCCTCCTTCCCATGAGGTTCAGGCTTATCAATCCCAGCAGTCCCAGCTATTTCTGACTTGGTTCCAGCTGATTCAGGCTTATCTGCCTCCTTCCCAGGAGGTTCAGGCTTATCAATCCCAGCAGTCCCAGCTATTTCTGACTTGATTCCAGCTGATTCAGGCTTATCTGCCTCCTTCCCAGGAGGTTCAGGCTTATCAATCCCAGCAGTCCCAGCTATTTCTGACTTGATTCCAGCTGATTCAGGCTTATCTGCCTCCTTCCCAGGAGGTTCAGGCTTATCAATCCCAGCAGTCCCAGCTATATCCGACTCAGTCCCAGCAACAGTCGGCCCATGCATGACAGTGCTCACATGAACCCTTAGAGTACATGATTGATTATTGATATATCCACCCAAAAACTTTTCAACAGGTATAATGTGTTTGCGGCAGCAACTGGGAGCTCCGGGAGTAAAGTGGTGATTGAACTCTGTAGGAAAAA
>Ga0228710_1005410_pt1 | contig 19845 bp, 14 predicted proteins | sample MedpolnodulmetaG_FD_177995 | JGI IMG/M metagenome (GOLD analysis project Ga0228710, IMG submission 177995) | Root nodule microbial communities from Medicago polymorpha collected in Santa Monica, California, United States - pink nodules | ecosystem: Host-associated > Plants > Roots > Nodule... | reverse complement strand
TATAGTGCGAGACATCGACGATACAACGATACAATCGACTATTGGACCGTTTAATAGTGCGAGACATCGACAATTAAACGATCCAATAGAAATCACGATATCATTTGGACACGAATGATGTTGTTGAACAATATGTGATAATATCAATTGATAGTTAGAATCTGCAACCCAAATCCGAGAATACGTACGAGTAGGTTGATGAAGTTTAATCCCAGCATATTTACTTCTCTGTTAACTCTCGTCCCGTTTATAAATTCTTAGTTGATAGTTTATGAAACAAAATACCCGACAACCCTAGCTCAGAACGATATTGATTGTTGAACGGCTTAGAATATCGCACCAGTCCTTGTGGAGACGATAACATAAATACTTAATTTTGTTGCTACAACACATACTCATTGATTTCTTCTATCGTAATATTTTTTGGTGTAAGTATAGCTCTGTCTTGGAAAAAAGATGTATCATACATGTTGTCTAACAACAAAGGATAAATGGAGTCGACGATAGAGGCAATATGATCACCTGAGTTCTGTATCAATAGATCTTCTGGGATTTCTATCTGTATATCGTTGTCATCTACATCCCCAACGGTTCCATCACTGATACCCAATATCCACTCGCTAAATTCTTTCATTTTGTTGATGTCGGTATCTGAAGACCCATGTAAAAGCCGCATATTAGTTGACAATGTTAACACCTCACATGAATGCCATAAATACGAATAATTAATAGATGCATTGATAACCTCCTGCCCCGTGGCCTTAGGAATTACAGGAAGTATTTGTCTGAAGTCACCACCAAGTACAACAACCTTCCCGCCAAAAGGGATATCTGTGTTACCGTTATTTTGAGTGCGCATAATGTCTCTTAAACTACGGTCAAGGGCTTCAAAACAATGTTTGTGCATCATCGATGCCTCATCCCATATTATAAGTTTTGCCTTCACAATTAATTCCGCCAATGGACTTTTAGGATGTATTCCACATGTAGATATTTCATCAACAATAATAGGTATACAAAACCTTGAATGTGCCCTTCTCCCTCCAGGTATAAGAAGCGTCGCAATACTGCTAGAGGCAACTGCCAGCACAATCTCCCTTCTAGAACGCAGTGACGACGACAATGCTCTCCATATAAAAGTTTATCTTGTGCCACCGTATCCATACAGGAAGAAAATGCCTGGTAGATCTGCGTCCATTCTTGCTATTATTGTGTCGTAAACCTCTTTTTGTTCTGCTGTCATAGTAGACATTAGACGATCATGTTCCTCCTGAAGCAGTTGTTGGTTATGATTCAGCTCGTCATACAACAATTTGTTACGTGCCTCACAAATTAGTGACAAATCCGACCGAGGCATTGTGGGATAGTCTTCCTTCAAACTTTTACCATGGCTCTGGACCAGCCTCTCCATTTCCGCAAGGGTATAATTCTTCAATTGATCATCATCCAATATTAAATCTGTAATAGGAATAAACAACGACTTCAGAAATAAGTATTGTACCTTTAGGAGTAAATGCTCTACAAAAACGTTTTCAGCAACTTTAAATACATAGATATACAATAATGAATTGCAAAACATATGAATGAAGTTGCCTTAAACTCGCAATGCCAGCCTTTTATCATCACTCAGGTTTTGCCATGTCTTATCCCAAACGACCTCTGGTCTAGCAAATTGATTTCCAACCAATAACGTGACAAACAAACGCCGAAGATGATCGACAATACCCCATTGAGCAACTTGGTTGAGAGCATCTATAAATTCCTTGTCGTCATCCAATAGACCCATTGCAAAACACGCCTCTTTGAAAGTGTCATATTTCACATCGTCAACAATTTTTATAGCATCATATGAAACTGGCCCCTTTACATAGTTAAGCAAAGTCCTTAGATAAAAAATTTCGCCGCAACCTGGTGGCACAAAGTGAATTCAACCAACTGAAAGACCCATCTGCCGTGATGTCCACCTACGTTCTGAAGTCTTCCAAACAAATTTTAATGAAAACTCACCGTATATTAGATCTTTTGCCTCCGGATATTTCTGGTTTGATTCCATCCATACTCGGAACTTTCTTTAAAAAAAAATTAATGAAATGCTATGAGCAGTTTTTCTTTTAAAAGAATACAAATTCATTAAAAAAAAAGTTATAGATTTTTAGTATTATTCTTACTTGTTCTAAACAAAACAAAAAAGTACTTATGTTTACTTTAACAGAGTGTATTTATTTAGATGAGATAATTAGCTTAATCTACAAATGAGTAGGATGACACAATCGTGTGAAATGAGGAGTGGCACAGCGGTGTAATTTTACAAAGTTCAAGCACCATTTTCATTAGCAACAGCAAAAATATCTAAACTCTCGTCACCGGCAAAATTCTCTCGAACTTTCTTCCCATGTTTCTATCTCCCCACAAAACCCAAAAGTATGACAAGATATTTTTTCTCTCTCTTCTTCACCGCTCCACAATTTTCTCTCTCTAAAAATAAAAATACCAACTATCTTTCTCTATTTCCCGAATTTACAGTTTTCTCCTTCCACAATTCGTTTATATCTTTCCCATACCTCAATTCGCTTTCTTTTGCTATGGCTTTCGTTTCGTTTTGAAAGCTTTGTTCACTAGGAGGAGGATCCAACGGTGATGGATCAAGAAGGAGGAGGATCCAACGGTGGCAGTAGATCTTCTTGCTATTACTCTGTTCTTGGCATTCGTAGTGATGCCTCCTCCTCTGATATTCGCACTGCTTACCGCAAACTCGCTATGGTAATACGCCGTCGTTTCCCTCTTCTATATATTCACTTTAAATAAATAATCTATTAATTATTTGTTGAATTTGAAAAGAGATGGCACCCTGATAAATTCGCTCGGAATCCTACAACTGCTGGAGAAGCCAAACGACGGTTTCAGCAAATTCAAGAAGCATACTCAGGTTTTTTTCAAATTCAAATTTCGATTAATATTTACTATTATTATTATTATAGTTTCCATATATAGTAATGAATTGAGTATTGATTGATTCTTTTATGACATATATTATATAGTTCTATCGGATGATTCTAAAAGATCAATGTACGATGCTGGACTATACGATCCTCTTGAAGAAGAAGAAGACCAAGTTCGTAACAGTTCTTTTCGTTTCAGTTGCAAAGCATGGGGCAAAGATTTTGCCGTAAACAAAACGAGGTAAAACTGTGTCGTTTTGGTTACCAGACGACAATATTGTTTTTCTCGTCTTGTGTCCCCGGTAACATGATTCCCATTTGCTTTGCTTTTTTTTAATTTTTATTTATATTTAAATCCTTTTCTTTAGGATGTAGTATTTAAACAATATCTTGTGCATGTTTGGAACCACGCGTGATTTTATTGAAGGTCTGAATTATAACTTTTGTAAAATCAATTGTTTTGTGATTTTATCAGATTTACCGTGAAACAAACATGCACTCACTTGTAGTGCAGCTCAAGTTAGGTGCATTTGAATATTATATTCTAATTCTAATTTTAGGAACAAAATTTATGTTATAACGCAGGAATTTTGTGATTTTATGAGCGAAATGATCTCAATGATGAATAATGTCAAAGATGAGGTATTGATTATTGGGTTCTAATTGTTTCCTTTTTTGGTGAAAAAAAAAGAAGGAGAAAATAGATTGATGTATTGTTGGTGATGTGATGTTTTTTTTTGGTATTTTCTGGTTATTTAGGGGGACAGTTTGGAGGATCTACAAAGGATGTTTGTTGAGATGGTAGGTGGAGATGGTATGAACTTTTCTCTGAACCAAGATCAGACGGCTGGGAAGAGAGGACGCTCGAGTGGATCAAGAGGCAACGCAGCCAAGCGCAGCAATCATTGCCGCTAGCGTGGTTTACTGGATGAATCCTATCCTATGTATTTGTAAACCTTTTCTTCATTTCTTAATGCAAATTGAATATGATTGAAGTGAAGTTCTGCACAATGATATATTTAAAAATTCTTCATGTTCAAGTAACCCTTCCTGCCCATAAAATAAAGGCCAAGTGTTTTTTTTTATCCCTTTATTAAAGTTTAATTTTGTATCGGATTAGGTTTTTTTGTTTTAAATTGATTATTTATGTCGGTAAAAATAAATAAGTTAGTCTTTTGATTAGTTTTTGTTTTTGTAACAAGCTGATCTTTGTTTTCATGCAACCTTGTTAAAAAGTGCTTATTAAGGTTAAACTTCCGTTGAAAAATAAATAACATTAAACTTAAAAACCCTTCCAAAAAAATGGTTAAACTTAAGAGTAAAAAAGAAGAATTCGATACAAATCTTAATTTAAAAGATTACATGGTGCAATTGGTTTGAAATAAAAGATAAATTACATTGACCAAAAAGATAAAAGACTACTTGTATTCATGAGGATTGATTTTGTCATCCAAAAAGGTTTAGCAGCGCAGTTTGTTGCATGCTTGCCTTCTATTCAAATGTAATAATGATTTTTATATATAAGATATCATTGACCTTTCTTGAGGTTTTTTTCTTAATGAAAACAAATATCTTTTATAAAGAGAAATGTTAACTTGTGCACTAAGAACATATGTTAAGATACCTAAACCTCTATTCTTTGTAACGACGCTAAACTTCTTATTATCTCATTCCACGTTTTCAAGTTCTAAGGGTATTTTGTTTCAAAGGAAAGAAAGTGATGAGGAGAGAAAAGTGAGGGAAAGAAAGACATTCTATGGTTTGGAATATTCTAAAAAAATGTAAGGAAAGAAAGAATTTATGTGGGACTCACGATAGAAATCTTTCCACCCATACATGGACGGAATGCTGGAGGAAAACAAGTGTTTTGTTTAAAATGTCCAGATTTTCCCTACTTTTATTACGTATTCTTTATTCATTTTAGTATTCCAGATGTTTTTTTTAATTTATTTTTTCAATTCACCGGTAACTTTTTTTAAAAAAATAATTAATCGTTTGACACTTTGTTAGTTCATATAGTTGTTTTATGTTACATTTTATTTTTCCAATGAACTGTACACAATTAGTTTATATATACTAACATATTATTTTTAGTTAAGGGTATTTATGTCAATTACTAAATTTATGTCTTTCTTTCCTCTAACTTTCTATTCCACTCTCTCTTGTACCAAACAACCAAAACGATCCTCTTACTTTCTACTCTCTTTATTTCCTTAGACAATCTTTTCTTTCTCGTCCTTTCCTTTCAATTTCTTTGTGCATCCAAACAAAGTCTAAAGGTAAAAAAGAAAACCATCGTATAATTTCAGCAAAATGTCAACAAAAATACTGAATTAAATATTTTCTTTTTCCACCATAAATAGTTTTATCCATGATTTCCCTTCTCATTAGGCCATTCTTCGCTTAGAGTTTCCTCCTCTTTTCCCCTTCATCATTTCACGGTCCCCTTTAACTTTTCTCCTTCATGACTTCACAACCTCTTTGACCGAGTTGATTATCCTTTTTTTAACATTTTTTATGTTTTTTTTCCTTTGCAAGCACGATTATTAAAATTCCAATGTCTAATATTTGGTTGATGTGATTGTGTTTTAGGTTTAATGGGGTTGGGATGTTTTTTTACTCAAAAGCAAAACTTTTTAATTTCTGAACTTGGTTGCTCAATTGATTTTACTTTATGGAACTGTAAATTTATTTTAGGTGAAATGGATAATTTTGGAGGATCAAACATTAAATGGAATAAATGTGTCTGCAGGTCATTTGAGCTGTGAGTTAAAGTGAAGGAGTAAACGGAGATTACAACCTTAATGTGAAAGGAAGGTCTTTGTCAATTTATTAACTAAATGAGGAAGTTTAATGTCTGAAGGAGTGTTTGTGTTATTGAAGAAGTTGATATAATCTACCCTAAACTAAAGACACACTTTTTTACCATCACAATATTTTTTCCAATTCTATCCATGAAAAAAAATCTAAATTAGTGCATGCAAGTTTCATCGGAATAATAGTTGCCTATGATATTGCTTTATTACAACAAAATAAAGAGACATATGTTCTCTAGGTGGCATTTAACATGGGAAATTTTTTTTGGACGACTAGATTAAAGAAGAGTTTACATTTTATGATGGTCTGTCCACACTGTATTTTTCCATCATCATCTTCAACCCATATCCATCTTCATCTTTATCGGGTTGTTCTTAAAAAACTAGAAAATTAAAATCAAAGAACAATCCAAAAACAAATTTCATGTAATTGAAGGTACACTCCATAAAAATTGAAACTATTCATAGCTTCTGTTAGGTATACTATTCAAATAAAGAACATACTTTTACCAGTCTTACCCACTATATTTCTTTTATTTTCTATCATCTACCTTCACCGCCATTCTCCTCCACTTCTTGCCTTTTCTGAGAAATCGAACACTGTAGTTTTTTTTTTATCAATACAAGACCACCAACTATACTTAAACACATCAACCTCATCCTTGTTCTTATCATTATCAATCATCATCTTCTTCTTTCTTCTGGATCTTCACTCTGACCCTTTTCTTATTAGGATTAAAGTCATGTTTCTTGAAAACAATTCAGACCCATCATTTCTTAAGGAAAATTATTTTAAAAAAAACTAAAAATAAATCACCTTTTTTACGGGGCTTTTGTTTGGTGGGATTTGTTGTGTAGAAATTGACGGGGTTATGTTATTTTCATCAAAGATTAAGAATTTAAGCTGAAATGATAAACACGTGAATTATAACCAAATTGCTGCAAGTCGTGGGTGAGAGAGAGGAGAGAGAATGGTCAAGGAAGATGGTGTAAAAAAAATATAATACTCAGAGAACACAGTAATAATGTGGTCTTCTTTTGATCAAATGGTAAAAACTCAACTTTCCTACGGTGGGAAAGGATTAACCTTCCCCATGGTAAATGCGACCTGTTCTCTAATGAAAATGTTTGTTTAAGGACCAATATAAAAGTATATTTTGATTCATTACAACAAAACAAAGAGACATATGTTCTCTAATGAAAATGTCTGTTTAAAGACCCAGATCCCTATATTTATAAATCTCAAATCCCTGATTCTTTCTTTTGTTCAAAATAGAATATTCTATTACAGACATGTTTGAATACCAAAATAAAATTTTCCATTAAACACCAAAATTTAATCACATGACGATGGGGTGTTGATTCAGTCTTCTACGGCAAACAAGTTTGAATACCAACATTTTCTGAGTTTTATATTGCTTATTAAAATTCTGTGAAATCCAGCAAAAGCCTTATTTAACACAACTCTAGATAATAGTATTAGAGCTTTTTTAGTTTCAGTGATTAGTATGTCTTGTGATCAACACCATAATGTAGTTATGTTCTACCATCATTGTGTTTCTACAATATAGAACTCAGAAATTTTGATGTTGGTGTTCAAACTTGTTTGCAATAAAAGATTCAATCTTAACAAAAGTGAGAATCAGGGATTTAGGGATTTCTAACTCCCTGTTTTTGCCCTTCAATTCAATTCTCTACTTTCATTTTAGTTCATGCGACACATCATGCACCTTTCAGCACAAAATATTTCTCACCTCATCAGTTAACAAAAGTTTTTAACACGGGGGACTAAACTGATAACGGAAGTGCACATCCAGAGACTACTTTGTATTTAAGAGTCGGGGATCAAAGTGATCATTTATCCAAACAAAAATCACATGTAACTTTTATTCTCTTATTCTTGTCCTTTATGATGTTATATTTCCATCCTATGCAAATAAAAAACAACGTCTCTTTCTTCCCTTTCTATCTCTTATGAGCCATCCCCAAAACCCTAGTTTTTTTCTCCTTCATCCACCAAAGTGAGGTGATTCAGGGTCAATTTTGACCCAAGATCACCCCTTTAACTCATTTTTCTCTTTTCCTTTTATTAAAATAAGTGATTTTTACATCTATTTCGTTTTTTATTTTGCGATTTCGTCGTCTTAGTGCGACGTTGGTTTGTTTGTCGTCTTTGTACGATGTTGTTTGTCTTTCTTTTTTCGTTCAAGTATTTGTCCGGTTCAGATTGTCATATCAATTTTGATATAGTGTATATCCAATCAATGACTTTGACATCGTCGACGTTACAAATCCGAATACATGAGTATTCCGGAGACTTGAATATAATCATACTGTAAACTTTTGTACTTTGCCATTTTATGCTATTAACATAGACGTTGTGAGTTTGTTCGCAAATTCATCCTTTTTGTTTTTAGCAAATTTGCATTGTATCAATGTACCCTATCAATTTGAACGAATGAATATCATTTATTTTTGTAAAAAAAATAATACCGTGAATTGGAGTATAAATTTGAAGCTTTTGATCAAGAACGGTTTTTTTCAACCTTTACGATGTTATGTTTTTTTTTTGGATGCAATTTGGGCTTTTTAACGAGTTGCAAAACTCTTAGTATTACTCTTTTATTTTAATTACAACGAGTACACATATTTTCTGGATAGTGCCCTCTTGATCTCATGCTATTGTCATTATCTTATTATTCAAACTACAAGGTAAGGAACCCTATTAACAAGAAAAATAAAAGACAGTAGATCAAACCTATGCAATACACGTCTATTAGCCTCTGTAAAATGGATGTACAAGTTTTACAAATTTTTATTGAATATACATGCAATGTATGCTTATAAAGTGGGAAAAAAATGGGCGTGCGTACTTTACATAATTTTATTGACCTATTAGCCTTTTAAGAATTACATGCTTATTAGCCTTTTTATAAATAGATCAAATGTTCTATTTAAAATTTTAGTACAATTTAGACTTTTAGAAAGGCTAATAGACCATGTCGATGTTTTAAAAAGGTCAGGCGAACATAAAATAAAATCTTTGACATACTAATAGTTGACTTATGCTTTAGTTTTTTCAACTAAGCGTGACCTATTTAAACAAAAGTCCGCTCTACACGGCCTATTTCCTCTCATAATTGTAAGTCAGTAGACTCACACCTAGTGTTAACAGATTCTAATTCTTAAATAATATGGTTAAAAAACTAGATTTTGATATACTCCATTAACAATCTCATAACTCATTTGAGCATTTTACACCTACGAGGTCGTGGGAAATCGCGAACTCATCAACAATCTCAAAACCAACACCGGTATTGGTTTCTAACTCCAAAAGACAAGCAACTATTTTTGTCGAGGGGAAAGACCACATTTTGTAGAAGCACTAATCAATTTCTGTTTCATTAACATAAAAACAAGTTATTGTTGCTTTCCTAAATTTGATTAATGGACCCTGTTAATAACAAAGTTGTGCATAACTATTTTTAATGAAGAGATAGGATGCAATTTATTAATCTAACGGTAGAAAAAAACAAAGTTGTACACATTGTATCATTTTGGATTTAAATAATATTTCACCTGTAGAAAAAAATTAAAATTAAAAAGGAGAGAACGATGTGCCTTTAGAAATTGGGTCTTTGACACAATGCCCTAGAGAAAAATTGGGTAAAAAAGTAGAAACGACAAGGTTCAAAGGACGTCATAGTCAAAGACAAAAATCTAGCCAAAAAAAACGAGGTCTGAGTCCAAGTGACTTTCCCTTCCTCCAATCAAAGTAACTTTTTCCCTCATCTTCCAATTCAAACTAGTGGCATTTCCGTAATTCTATTCCGATCCAAGTCCACTTTCATATCGAATTCCACTTTTCAACCCAGCAATATAAACCCCTTTCCTTCATTCCTCTCTTTTCAAACCAAACCCTCACTCCTTTCTCCTTCGCTCTTTCACTTCAATTTTCTCTCTGAAACTGAAACTGAAACTGAAACCTTTTCGATTCTGTTCCGTTCGATAAACCGATTGTAAAACGATGTCGTATCGTCCTAACGCAAACGCGAGAACCGAGGTTCGTCGGAATCGATACAAGGTGGCGGTTGATGCGGAAGAAGGTCGGAGACGGAGAGAGGATAACTTGGTTGAGATCCGGAAGAATCGGAGGGAAGAAAGCTTGCAGAAGAAGAGGCGTGAAGGACTTCAACCTCAGCAGATGCCTGCATCAGTTCAATCTAATCTACTCGAGAAAAAGGTCTATATTCTCTTGATCTTACTACTTTTCTTGTTCTTTTATTAATTAATTAATTACTTCCATTCTTCACTCCTTTTCAATTGTTTTCATATGTTGGATAAGTGATTAGGTTAATTGCGATATTGATGGCAGTGATTAGGTTAACCGCAAAATTGATAGTAGTGATTAGGTTAATTGCAAACTTGATGATAGTAATTAGGTTAATTTTCCTGTTTATGTTGTTTTGATTCATTTGAATATTATTATTATTATTTATGTTGTTTTGATTCATTGGAGTATTATTATATATGTGTGTATATATATATAACTAATTGCATAGCTTTTATTCTTTGACTGAATTCAAATTATGATTAAAATCTCTATCTCATTCCGCCAATAGCAGCGACTAGGTTAATTGACTAATTGTAACTCTGTTTTTTTGGTTTATCTTGTTCATTGTCATGCTTCATTTGAGATTAGCAGTGTTTGTTAATTTTAAGGGTTATACTATGATTATGATTATGATATAAACACGTTCATGATAGATATTCACTGGTTATATGTTGTGACTTGTGAACGTGTCTTTCCCATCTGCATGTAGCTACAAGGTTTGATTAATATCATGGTAGGTTTTAACTTTTAATGAACTTAAGCATGCTGAAGTTTACTGAATTGTTCTTTGATGTGTATGTCTATCATTCTGTAGTTGGAACACCTACCTGCCTTGGTTACAGGAATCTGGACTGATGATAATAACATGCAGTTTGAGGCAACAACTCAGTTTCGGAAGTTGCTTTCAATTGGTTAGATATTGTTCTACGTAACTTTATTTTCATTCTTTTTTGTATACAATTTGTTAAGGGACGGACATTTGGTTAACAACTTTTATATCTTACCAGAACGTAGCCCACCAATTGAGGAGGTTATACAAGCTGGTGTAGTTCCTCGCTTTATTGAGTTCTTGATGAGGGAAGATTTTCCACAGCTGCAGGTTATTATCTTCCTTTTTTTATTTTATGCAGTAAATATTTATATTTATTTGTGCATTGCACTTATTTTGTTTACTGTATGGTGTAGTTTGAGGCAGCATGGGCTTTGACAAATATAGCTTCTGGAACATCTGAAAACACTAAGGTAGTAATTGAGGCAGGTGCAGTACCAATTTTTGTGAAGCTCCTTGCTTCTCCTAGTGATGATGTCCGTGAACAGGTATGTTTACTTTATATACCTTATGCAATTTGTGCGTTTGTTTTTGTCTATCAGTAAAATTTATATGGTTTCTTACTTTTTATTGGGAGATACCCTTCTTTTTTTTTGTTAATGAAGTTAAGAGGATGATTGTTTAGCTTGACTAGACAACTTACTTGTTCACTTTGATTTTAGATTTGGTTTGTATGCTGTTTCTAGATTCTAGGTGCGCTACTGTGCATGCAAGCAAGTTTGAGCTAAATGCGTTTGCTTTGATTTTATTTTTTTCTTTAACTTGTTGCTGAAGCTCTGCACAAAAATGACGACATTGCCTTGCAATAGTGGTGGACCATCTAGTGTGATCTATCTAATCTGAAGTTTAACATCTTTCCTGTGTTGTGTGGACTGTCAGGCCGTGTGGGCATTGGGAAATGTTGCTGGAGATTCGCCTAGATGCCGTGATCTTGTTCTCGGTCATGGAGCTTTGCTTCCTCTGTTGGCACAATTGAATGAGCATGCTAAACTTTCTATGCTCAGAAATGCCACATGGACACTCTCAAACTTCTGCAGGGGAAAGCCACAACCTGCTTTTGATCAGGTATAAAGTTATGCATAATATTTCTAAAATAAGATTCATTACTTACACACGGATGAGTAATTACAAGGCTCTATATACACAAGTATAAAGTCCATTTGTGTATTGTACACAAATGGGCTTATATGCACGATACCTAGAACTTGAACAAGAAATTTTGGCAGCTTTAATATTTGTTTATATAGTGGCATCTTGTAATTTAAGGTGGTCAAATTTGTGGTTTGTATGTGAAGGCCATATTATTTAATTTGTGTTTCATGCTTGCAGAGCTAATTGTTAGCTCCATCCTTGGTTTTTCCAGTTTTTTTGTTTTGCCGACCCTACGATTTTAACGAGTAATAATTGATTCTTAATATCAGAGTTTATAACTCTACCATCCTGCCTGCTTACAGGTTAAACCTGCACTTCCTGCACTTGCCAGTCTCATTCATTCAAATGATGAAGAAGTCTTGACTGATGCCTGTTGGGCACTTTCATATCTTTCTGATGGTGCAAATGACAAAATTCAAGGCGTAATTGAAGCTGGTGTCTGTAGCCGGCTTGTTGAGCTTCTACTGTGGGTATTCTGAATATCAAATTTAGCTGTTCAAAGTTGTTCCCCTTAGTTATTATGATATGAAATTCTAATTATTATTTTGCTTTTGTTCAGCCACCCATCTCCTTCTGTGCTTATTCCTGCTCTACGCACAGTTGGAAATATTGTCACTGGAGATGACTTGCAGACACAGGTATTAAGTTCAAGAGTTTATTCTTTCATCTCTTATATACAGTAGTTACTTCTGCGATTCTGCACTAAGAAATAGTAATACACTCTGGAGCTAGTGATTTTAGTTCTGAAATTAAAATTAAATTCATGGAGGAAATCGTCTGTAGGAAAAAACTGTTCAACAAGTATATGAAATTCAGAAAATGCAAAGTAGCAAGAGATAAACTAGCAGAGCTGATTGACCGGATCTGCCCTTAAGCTACCAATTTCCTCATTTTAATCGGCTTTGTCACCATTTCTCATCATCTCCTTCACAGTTTCTTTACCATCCAATGTCACAAATTTCCTCTCATATCTTGCAGCCATGTGTATATTCTGTTACACTCTTCATCTCTCTTTCCTCTTTACGATTAGCAGCAATAGAATTGATATATTGCCATCACGAATCATGTGCTTGATTATTATTTAACTTTTGTTTTTGGTTTGTGTTAATTAATGGGGTGCTTTTCTGGCCAGGTCATCATCAACCATCAAGTTCTTCCTTCTCTTATGAATCTCTTGATTAATAATTATAAAAAAAGCATCAAGAAGGAAGCTTGCTGGACAATATCGAACATCACAGCTGGGAACAAGCAACAGATTCAGGTTTGTGCATTGGGATAATTATAACCTGTGTTATCTTTGCATTTGGAGTACTTCATTTATATTTCTCTTGATTCTTGGAAATTTACAGGATGTGATTGATGCCAATATAATTGGTCCTTTGGTCAACTTGCTTCAAAATGCTGAGTTTGATATCAAGAAGGAAGCTGCCTGGGCCATCTCAAATGCTACATCGGGTGGATCTCATGAACAACTCAAGTATGGAGAGATCCTTAAATTTGCAATGTTCCCTGGTGATTTTGTTGGTTTTTATAGCATTTTTTTTTCCGAGATGTCATAATCTTTTTAAAATTGGTCGACAGGTACCTGGTAAGTCAAGGGTGCATTAAGCCCTTGTGTGATCTACTCATATGTCCTGATCCTAGGATTGTGACAGTTTGTCTTGAAGGGCTTGAAAACATCTTAAAGGTAGGGGAAGCTGATAAAAATGCCGGCATCACTGATGGTGTGAATCGGTATGCTGAAATGATTGACGATGCTGAGGGTTTGGAGAAAATTGAGAACCTCCAGAGTCATGACAACACTGAGATTTATGAAAAGGCTGTGAAGATTCTCGAGACATACTGGTTGGAGGAAGATGACGAGGCTATGCCTCCAGGTGATGCTTCTCAATCAGGGTTCAACTTTGGTGGCTCCGAAGCTCCTGCCGTGCCTTCTGGTGGATTCAACTTTAACTAGATGGTATTCATGTTTTATTAAGGTAATCTATATGTTATATTTGGTGGCGTTGTTGCGTTTTTTTTTTTTGTTGCAAAGTAAGTTTTTGCAGTTTGCATTCTTCTCGTGTTATCCTGTATTGTGTTGACATCATGTTGAATTTCTTTAACTGCAGGTTTTTTGGCTGGTCCATCAGCGAGTTCCTCCAGTATGGCAGTTCGACAGTTGGGAGGGGGGGTCAAGTCAGTGTCGTTTCATTGTTCTTAGGTTCTATAAGGTTCAGCCTTGGTAAATAGGCCGTTACTGGACCGGCTTGGGTTTTTGAAATGGCTGGTTTTACATACAACAGGGGAACAGTTGGGTTGTGGCTTGCTTTTCTTGCCACTTCCGAGTTAAATATTAGAGTTTGCTTTTGGCCTAGTGATCATTTCAAGTGATTTGGCTCTTCTATAGAATTTTATGTTAAGTTTCGTTATTTTTCCTTCTAAGATTGGAGTCAGCGTACCACATATGATTCTAGGTATTTTGGGAAATACCAAATGATACTATTCTTTCATCATTAAAATTGCAAGGAACTTTGGAGTTTTTTTTACCCTGTCCTGTTTTTATTTTTACCGAAGTTTACCTCAAATTTATTATTCATTTAGGATTTCTGTTTATTATGTGGTATTAAAAATATGGTTTTTGGGAAAATGACTTGCCAAAAATAGCGTGCAACAATTTTTTTTATTCATAATTGATTATTGGCTCAATCACCTTTTTATCCCTTATCTTTGTGGGAAATGCTAACAAGTAATTGACACTCTTTAAGAAGCCTAAAGAAGAAATTTTGTCTTGGAATTGATGCATTGAATACATTGAAATTTGAAAGTGATTTGTTCTGCATAAAGTTTACTAATTATTTCTATTGTAGAATTTTTAACAAGTGTTCTAAAGCACTTGTTAGCAAGACCCTATATTTATTTCATGGTTCATATTGGTCATTTAAAAAAGGGGCAGATAGTTCCTTTAATTACTTTAATCGGTACCATATTAGTCCTTTCTATCACATTAGCTGTAGTATACTTGATATGTGAGTCAACATCTCTTTTCCAATTAAATCAAAATTAGAGTTCGGTGGAATTCGCCCTATATTAGAATTTTCTACCAATCTTATTTTCCTTTGAGGTTAACATAACATGTAAATTTCATGAGGTTTCTCGTCAGCTTCCTTTTTAAAGTTGTTGAACAATGGTGCAGAGAGTATACTCATCGGTTAAACAAATTAAAGGACACAAATGCACTTTTTTTAACAAGAGACTAAAATAAATCCCCAAATAAAGGTAGTGTAATAGAGGACTAAAAATCTAACTTTAAATCCTTATTATTCAGAGATATCACTTTATCCTCTCTTGACACCCTATAACACGCCCTCAGTATTCTATTGCTAACGTTGCATTGAGCATCGTTATCCTGCATAGTTGTTAGGGTTATTATCATGGTTTTGGGTTGTGAAAGGATAATTAATATTATTTTTATACACTATTGGTGTATAAAGTTTTACAATGTTAACAAATCAATTATTTGTGTGATTTTAGTTGTTAGGAACTTAGGATTAAAGTCAAACATTTTAAATAATGTGATTTTAGTTATTATGATTAAAGTCAAGTGTTTTAAATAATGTTATTAACATGATGATTGACGTATTAAATTATCTTCCCATTAAATGAATAGCCACCTGTGAATATTTCGTGGGATACTCTTTTGTTGTAAGTAGCAATATCCTAACCATGGTGGCATTTAGTCTAGGTAAGCAAAGTTTTTTCCGACCATAGGAAAGTTGAACTTTTACTACTAGATTAAAAGAAGAACATGCTCTTATCCTGCTCTCTCTACACTAAATTATTTTATACTATCTTCCCTAACCATTCTCTCTCATCTCTCACCCACCACAACATCAAGCTTACGGTCCCAACTCTCCTCCATACTTTTCTCATTCTTCTGAATTTCTTTGTGTACTAGGGACAACCCCCCCTCTCTCTCTCACTCATTTTTTCTCCCTAATTGAGAAACTTGTAGTGATGGGTTTTAGATAGGTTTTGTGAATTCAATTCATACTTGTTTAATTTGTTCTTGTTGTGGTGTAGAACCACCGTTATGTTCACCATGTTTGCTGGAATTTTTAAAGAACAAAGAAAGAATCAGAAAGTATGAATAGAGAAAAAAATTAGATTTTTCAGTGACCCATTATTAGGAAAGTGAAGTTGAAGTGAATGAGGAAAGAGTGCGAAGAAGGAGATGTAGTGTGAAGAAAAAAAAACAGATTTTTCTTCTGTTTGTACGGCTAGTGTATGAACTAAAATTAACTAGCACCCAATAAATATTATTGCCCATTTGGATTATTACATGATGAAATTGTTGACGAATTTCATATATTTTATTTTTGGAATTTTTGCAAAAGAGCTTCAATTCCTTGTTATTTATTGTTTGAATTTCACGTTCAGGAAAAAAACAAGATAAGAAATCCATAGCTGTAGATTTGCATTCTCAATGTTAAAGATGATGTAGGAAAAATATATAATGTTGACAGACCATTATAAAATCTGTGCACGTCTTTAATTTAACGGTCAAGAATAACTGATGTATTTGATCTATATAAAGACTAAACATTATTTATTCAATAAAGAATATTATCTTATATTTCGAGATTGAGTTATGAATTAAATCTTTGTTATGGTTTAGATTTCGAAAACAAGGGCTTAAATTAACCGCCGTTGTGTTTGTAAGGCCTTATTTCAATTCACTTGAGTTCAATCATACATTTTCTGATAAATGCAAAATTTGAGTGAACAAATTACTTGGAATACATTTGAGCAAAATTTGGGGCCAGGGAAAGAATCACGTGCCTCGTAGTAAATTTTGCATGACAGTTTAGTAAAAACACAATTTGTCTCTTTGATGAAGATCGATCATTATTAAACAACGACAACGAAATTTTAAAAAAATAAAAAATAAATAGGGAATTTTGGTCAAGGTATGTCACCACCTATCTGAAATCTGAAATTATTCAAACATTACTATACCGTGAGCACCATTATCATACTACCACCATTTCTACCTACTTTAATACAACCACGCATTTTGTATGTGTATACAATTTTGCCTCTATTTTCATGCCAAACCGAATATGGATATTGAAATAATACTTAAAAGTAGATATAATTTGATTCTGTCGCCCCATCCCATCCTTTATTATGATTAATTAATCACTCAAACCTCATCCTTTTCATATTTAGCCCATACAAAACCTCATCTTTAATATATGGTCTTACTTAATTTGGCACTGCTTTAATTAATGAAATAAACTAAACTAACTAAAAAAGTATTAATCTTAATTAATAATATCCAAAGATGAATCTTGAAATTTCCATTTCCACTTATTATTCTGTTGGCAGCAGAAGCATACACGTCACATAAACACGTGGCATTTCCAAAGTTCAAAACTTGGCCACTATATTTTAGGGGAAAAAACAAGGGCATTTCAGTCATTGTGTAGGTCAGTCTTAGGATTCTTCACATTAGTCGGTTTGTGTATTTGGTTATATCCATTTTCTCTCAGTAGTGTTTTGCAGTACAAACAAGTTTCATTTCGGTGTGTGATTCGGTTACTACCGTTTCGTTCATATTTAATTTAACCCATTATTGTTTCGGTGTTTCTGAATCAAATGGGAATCATGGATCAAATGGATAAGGTATATTCAAGTTTTTTTGTTGAGCTAACTAGGCAGCTGCTTCTACTAACATTGTTGAAATGTTAAACATGTTTTTTTTTATATTTGTTTAACAGGAATGTTGTTCATACGATGAAATGGGTGTGATCAAGAAATTTTGTGCTGATTGCAAAACCACCAAAACACCACTTTGGAGAGGAGGACCCAATGGACCCAAGGTATCATTTTTTTGATATGATTATTGTTTTATTATATATTTTTTTCATTTGTACTTGTCATGTTTATTATTAATTTGATTGAAGGGTTTTTTGTTTTGATAAAAAAAAAATTGTTGGGTGATGTAGACGCTTTGCAACGCTTGTGGAATCAGGTACAGAAAGAGAAGAGGTTGTTGTAGCAAAGGGCAAGAAAGGGAAAGGAAGAGAGAGAAAGGTGCAGAAAATGGGAATGGGAGGGGTGGTACTAGCAATGATGATTTGAGTGAGTGTTTGAAAATGAAGTTAGTGGCATTGGGTGAAGAGTTTTTGTTGCTGAAGAAACAAAGAAGGATTAAATTAGGTGAAGAGGAACAAGCTGCTGTGTGTTTGATGGCACTCTCTTGTGGCTTTGTTTTTGCTTGAACAATCATTCAATGTTAGAAGGGAAGTAGTAATCAACAAATTAGCATTTTGCTGTTAAATATCATCTAACCTCTTTTTTGTTTTCTCTCTTTCTTTAGCTATTTAGAAAGGGTATGTGAATTTTACTGACTTCTCCAAATCTTGTTAGGGACTAGGGAGTGAGGTGGCCATCCTTTTCTTTTATATTTCTCTTCTGTTTATATTTATATATCTATGCTAATTTCTTCAGCCTCAGCAAAATTATTGTTTCTTGGTTTCTTTCTATCCTTTTAGACTCTAGGGTTTTTGTTGTTCAATCTCCGGATTCATTTTTGTTGAACGAATTCAACCTAGAGAAAGGGGTTGAGTGGTCATAATGGTCAAGAATTTAATCTCATTCTCTACTACTAGCATCCACCATAAAGCTCACTACATACTCTAGTAATATTTTCATAAAATCTCACTACATACTCTAGTAATATTTTCATAAAATTCGAAGTATGTTTAATGTTAATAGGCACCAAAATTTACCAATTCAGCATCACAAAAAGTTATTAAACGATCATACCAATAATTTCATATAATTACTTTTCGACAAATTTTATTAATTTTAATACAATTTATTAAGTGGAGCCTGTGACAATTGATAGTCACCATTTTTTATAAACGCTCAATTATTTTAGTCTATAATGTGACTATTATTTGGTTTGGTGTTAAATGAATGAAACATCAACAATTGGGATGTTTTTTTACCATGCACACTAACAATTATGCTCCTACCCTTTTAAATTTTCTAAAATCACACCCCTTCCATACATTCATCTTATCAAGTTTTCCGAAAATGGAAAGTAACGCACATGCTTTCCGGAATTCTTAGTCTAAATTAGAGATCAGTGTCTTTTCATCTCCTTTAATGAAGTGTTGCTGCTTCTTAGTTTAAATTTTGCTTGATTATCTCTTTTGGTTGATGTTAATATTTAGATAACGACATGTAAAATTAGTCATTTTCCTTTTCTTCACTTCTTCTTTAAAATTTAACTTTTAATTCAGAAATCTTAAAATGAGAGTATCTTATTTAACAATGATTTAATTTGTATAATCACAAAAATAATATAAAGATATGAGAATGCCAACGCTACAAAGAAAATGTAACATAAAAAACTAATTTGAAAATTTTAAAAAAAGAAGATCAATCCAAAATAAAGGTCAAATATAAAGGACCCTCAATATAATTTTCACCATTTATTTAACGATGTTTAAAATACAAGATATCGGTGTAATCTAACTTTAAATGTGGGAAGTAGATTAATATTTTAAGGTATAATGGTCTCTTACTTAAGTAAACTTCTCCCCCCGGCCGCTGAAAAGTGGGGGTGGGGAAAGAAACAGTCCTTGATTTAATCACACTATTGTGCAGTGACTCTTGTTTGGCCCAACAATTAGCTCAAGGCCCTGGTTACGCCAGATGCTACAAGTCTTTTTTGTGCTGACTTTGACGACACAAAACATTTTATCAAACATAATTACTAAATAAACCCCTCGAAAACAACTAAAGTAATATTCTGTTTCAAGTTACAGTTTTTCGTTTGCATAAAGATTGTTTTCAGTTGATCACTTATAATTTTAAATTTTTGTAGTTTAAACCTTTTTTTTTGGGTAAATTTACATCTTACTTTTAATGTACATTGTTTTTAAATGTACCATACGTTTTAAGTTTACAATATGCACCGTTCCTTCAAAAAAAAAAAAA
>Ga0228710_1005409_pt1 | contig 19847 bp, 23 predicted proteins | sample MedpolnodulmetaG_FD_177995 | JGI IMG/M metagenome (GOLD analysis project Ga0228710, IMG submission 177995) | Root nodule microbial communities from Medicago polymorpha collected in Santa Monica, California, United States - pink nodules | ecosystem: Host-associated > Plants > Roots > Nodule... | reverse complement strand
GGGGGGTGCGCAGAGTAAGAAAAAAAAACAGAGAGAAAAGGAGTTGGGCCTAGAAGAAAATTCGCATGGGCCGAGGGGTATATAAATGGTTTTCTGCAGATTTTTCCTCATCTGCTCTCTCCCACTCTCTCTCTCTAAAAAATTTCTTCTCTCTACTCTCTCTAAAAATGACCTTTCTTCTCCGGTTGAACTCACAGTTTCCGGCACAGTGGCCGGCCGGTTTCCGGCGGCGGAACCCCAATGCCGGAGTTGCAAGTTACTCCTTTTTAAAGAAAAATTACATCTTTAAAACCCTCTCTTCTCCCTCTATTCTTTTTCGAAAATAGTTTTTATCAAAAACAAATCAAAAGACCTAGATCTAAATTTTGTTGAAGAGAGAAAAAAAAGTGAAACCACATTTGTTTCGGTGGTTTTTGTACTTCGGTGATGACTTGAGGTTTGAGGTTGTTGTTGTTGATTTTCGATGGCTTTGTTGATGGCTTGTGTGGTCGGTTCAGTGATGTTAGTGTTTGAATGTGATTGGTTGGTGTGGTTCTTGTTTTATGTATGAGCTCAGATTTCTGTTTGTGATTTTTACTAGAAAAACATTCTTGAGATTTCCATTTGCTGGTGTTTTGTGATGTGTTTGCTGGGTTTATGTGTTGGCCGAAAAAAGAATTAGGGTTGTCGAAATTTGTGCCTCCCTTGTATGATTCTGTGTTGTGGTTTATATAGTGGGATTGTTATGGACCAAATTGGGTGGAATTGCACTGATGATTTAGGGTTTTTGAGGTGTTGGCCAAAACTGGAAATTTCGGAGTACACAATTGGTGTGGACGAAAATGCCCCTGTTCAACACCAAAGAATATGGACAAATTGGACATTCTGGGCAAATGGACTTAAATAAAAAACAGAATAAAAGACCTTAAAAAAGAAAAAAAAATCGAAAATAAAAACAAAAATAAAGTACAATAAATAAAAACAATAATAAAATAATAATAATAAAATAAAAACTTAAACTGTCGCCTTCGGAATCAAAATGAGGTACTTTAAAGTAATTCTCTGCCGAAATTTCGTTTGAAACTATGAAAAAATTTCATCTGAAACTACGAAAAATCCCAGCTTAAAAGACGAGTAAAAAAAAGAGAAATAATGGGTCAAAAATGAGATATGACACCACATATCTCATAATACATCACCAAAATAAATCTTCAATCTCAACATACTGAGTGATAAATCTCATAAAGTCACAAAACATAAGGAACAACAGAAAAACATCCTAATTAGAGCCCGACATTAAGACTATAAAAGCAAAAGACTAGGTAGCTTCAAAGCTAGCCTCAAACATACTCACAAGCCAAACAAAGCAACTAATCCTGCACACCGTCTACCCATCCATACAAATAAGGTAGGCGGTCAACCAAACGACCACTGTGGGTTAGATAACATTCACCAATTATTGTATAATCAATGAAAGTAAAATCACATAATTAATTTCCAATAATTAAATAACACCTCATGAAGTTATCCACAACATCACAACATCATTATGAAACATCAAGCATACAAGCATAATGATTCAACAAGTACATGTTCACATCTCCACATATTCAACAAATTTCGCCAAGTACATAATTCACCAAGTTCACCAATGCACATAAATCATCAAGGTTCACCAAACACATAATCAAATATGACACATTTAGTCAAGTATCAAATGCATGCTATGCGCCTAGACACGACTCTATATGCATGTGGTACCAGTCACCTTCACTTGATACAACTATATCATAATCATCGTCGTTGGATATAAATATCCTAGTCATCGTTGTTGGATACAAGTATCCTAGTCATCGTCGTTGGATATAAATATCATATTTATGAATGCATGAACATATGACTCAATAATGCATACGTCCACTAAACAAATCATCATCATTAACATCGTCATTTTTCATACATGTGGTCATCATCAAAATCATCGTCATTTTGCATGTAAGAATTCATCTTCATTAATAAATCATCATCATTAAAGTCATCATCATAATCATCATCAACAACTATCACTTCAAGGAAACAACAAAGTTTCAAAATCACATTTCACATAAAAGATGGACATCTAAACACCATGAAATCCAACATATTAAACACCCAATTATCATTGATTCATTCTTATTCTATCATATCATCATGAATACAAAGCCAATTACAGGTTATCCGGTCATGAAATCTCATTTTAACAAAGTTCGTCTATTTTCACAAATTTCATCATTTTCCACATATGAACAAGTAATTCACCAAAGAGAAGGCATACATGTTCAAACACCTCAACAAAGCATATCCACATATTACATATGATCACAGTAGCATATACATTTACACATCATAGGCCAATTTCGATTAATTCCAAAATTTGCTTAAGTTCGTCTCACTTTATCATTTTTCGAAAGAAAACCATTTTCAAAGCAAAACTAAGTTTATAGCTCACACAATCCTTTCAAAACCATTTTATTATTCACAGCAAAATCATCATCTATGAAGTGAATTCAAATATGTTCCAACAATAATCACTCATTAATTCATGGTTTACAATTAATTAAGCAAAAATCACCAAAAAAAACTTATCACCAACAACAACTATGAATTTAAGCACTTAAACATATCAATTCCATAAATTTTAACATACCCATAGTTACACATAAATTAAGAGCACAAAATTCATCATCAAAAATCACAAAAATTCATAATTCACAATAAGCATTTATGACCGATAATCAAAAGTTGAAATTATAGCTTAATTGATGAAAGGAATCTATCCCCCTTACCTCTAGGGCTTGAATTCACTAGCTTAAGCTTCAATGTACCATCTTGCTCTCAAATCCCAAGCTTTCTCTAGCTTCCTCTTATTTCCTCTTCTCCAAGTTTGTGATCTACTTTCTCTCTCTACCTCTTAAGTTTGTGAAATGACATAATGAATGGTTTAACCTAGTTTTCTCACAAAAGTTAACTATATATACCACCTTCTAATTGTGCTAGGTTTCAAATTGTCATAATTGGCTTAACATCCTTACTAATTAATTCTCAAAAGATACTACTCACTTAATCCGCTAAAATACCGAATAATTACCATTCTTAAATAATTACCCAAACCCACTAGTAACTTAGTAAAAATAATTATTTTCACTACAGCGTCAAAAATAACCCTCTTAATAAATTGATAATTTACTCTTACTCACCAAATGACCAAAATACCCCTTAGTATAAAAATGACTAAAATACCCTTCTATGCCAAAAATCCACTAATCCCAAATAAAATACACACAAAGACAAATAAGCGCATATAAACACACATAATCACATATAATAAATAATTAAAATAATTATGGCGAAAAACGGGCTACTACAAGGACCAGAAGGTGGGGTTGGCTACTCACATGTTAGCAGAAGAGGCAAAATTCAGGTGGATGAATTCTAGGAGGAGGTTGGAAGCTGGTGGTATTGCGTTGACTTTAGAAATGTTTCAGGAAAAGTTTTTGAGGAAAAACTTTCCAGTTGATGTAAGGAGAAAGAAAGGGATTGAATTTTTAGAATTGAAGCAAGGAAGCTTGTTTGTGGCTGAGTATGCGACAAAATTTGCGGAGCTATCTTGGTTTTGTTCGTATATCAATGAGGTGGGTGCGGAGGCATCAAAGTGTATTAAGTTTGAGAGCGGTCTCCATCCGAAAATTAACCAATATGTTGGATTTCATGAGATATGGGAGTTTGCGTCTTGGTGAGTAAGTGTCAGATTTTTGAGGAGGATGGAAAAAACTAATTTGAACTACTACAAGATTATGAATGATAGGAGAGGAAAAGGGCATGATAGTGGCAAGACTTATGGAAGGGATAAAGGAAAAAAGAAAGCTTTTGGAGGTGCTAAGCCAAAGATGGAAGATGTGGTATGCTTTAAGTGTAGAGGTTTGGGCATCATGCTTTTGAATGCAAGAGAAAGGATATAGTGTGCTACAACTATGAAGATACTGGACATATTGGTACTAAGCATACCAAGCCGAAGAAGGAGAAGTGTAGTGGAAAAGTCTTGCATTGAATACCGAAAAAGTGGAGGAGCCAGATAACTTGATCAAAGTTATTTGCTTTATTAATATTACTCATTTTCTTGCTATTATTGATACGGGTGCGACACATTCTTTTATTTCTCTTGGTTCTATTAAGCGTTTGAATCTCGTTTTATCTCCTATGTTGAGAGGAATGGTCATTGATACCCTGACCAATGACTCGGTGACCACTTCCTTAGTTTGTTTGGATTGTCTTGTGATTTTAGTAATGTTGATTTTAAATTTGATTTAGTTTGTTTGCCTTTGGAGCACATGGACGTGATTTTTGGTATGAACTGGTTGTTATATTTTGGTGTAAACATTAATTGTTTAACCAAGAGCGTAATGTTTTCTAAACCGGAGGAGTGAGTCGAAGGGAAGTTCTTAACCGCGGGGCAGGTAGAGATATCTTTGGGTGAGGAAGCCAGGGTGTTTGTGATGTTTTCTTCTTTGAAGGTTGAAAGTGAGGTCAGAGTTGGGGATTTACCGATAGTGCGTGAGTTTCTAGATGTTTTCCCAGAAGACATTGTTGATTTGTCGTCTGAAAGAGAAGTGGAGTTTGTGATCGATGTTGCACCTGGGACAAGTCCTATTTCGACAACACCTTATCGGATGTCTGCATCGAAATTGTGCGAGTTGAAGAAGTAGTTGGAAGACTTGTTGGATAAGAAGTTCATCAGGCCGAATGTTTCGCCTTGGAGCGTTAGTGTTGTTGGATAAGAAGAAGGGCAGTAAGATGAGGTTATGTGTATATTATCGGCAGTTGAATAAGGTGATGATTAAGAATAAATATTCAATGAAGGTGAGAAAAACACAAGAAGGGAGGGGGGGGGGGGGTTGAATTGTGTTTACTTTTTCTTCTCCTAATACTGAAGTCACTATTCAGAACCTGATAGAGTTCAGCTTCTAAAGTAGTGTTCAGAGTCTAGTTGCAGCAAATAAGTACAGAGAGAGAGAAAGAAGAAAAACACAAAGTAATTTATAGTGGTTCCTTCCACAATCCTGAAGTAGTCCACTCCTCGTTGCACTTCCAAGGAGAGTTCACTAAAATCAATATCTGATTACAATTACTAGAGCACTAAAGCAAGAAACTTCAAACTACTCAAGCACAACTGCAAGAGGTTTCCTATGCTCAAGAACGACTGCAAGAGACTTCCTATGCTCAAGCACAACTGCAAGAGACTTCTATTCGAACAGAATTACAAATAAAATGTTTGAGGTTGAACACTTGATATACAATCAGTGGTGTTCACAATACAAATCAGATACGACTCTTAAGACTCTAGAATTTCTAAGATATGAAAGTTGTTAAGAAATTCTAAGTGAACTATGATGTAAAACAATTTCAGCAGAGGTTTGGCTCTTGTAAAATTGTTGTGAGTCTCTTGGAAATCTTCAAGTCTTCACTCCTTTATATAGAGATATGAAAGAGACGTTGTTGATAGCCAGCACATCAAAAGAGTTGTTGTTGGAGCTTGATAATCACCAATGATCTGTTGCTTGATTTGGTTATTGTCCTAGAAGGGAACAATTTCAAATCTATTCCTTGTATAGAGAATTACCAACGTAGTCACAGCCGTTGTCTTGTACTATTGCAGACACAAAAACGAAGTAGTGGAGATAGTGGTTGTACAATTGCACTATGTCCTTTTATTGTGTTCTTCAGTAAATAAGCATCCAATACTTTCTAATTACTCTGAAATAGCCGTTTCTCCAGGCTTCTATTCCTTGTGCAAAGATGTGCAATCAAAATGACAACATTTAACTAATTCCAGCTTCTTATGATCTTCAGCTTCTGATGACGTCAGCTTCTGGTAGACATCTTTTCATGAGACTGCTTCTGATGAGCTCTTCCAAATGTCTTCAGATGTTATCTTCTTCAAACTATATCTTGTAACACAAGCTTCCTTTTTGTAAATTGCATTGCTCTCATTTGTTCCTCCTGTAACAGCCCGATTTTTCGTTAGATTTGTTTTTAATTATTTAACATGTGTTTATATGTGATTAATTGCCTCTGTGTGTATTTTGGGTTAGGATTAGTGGATTTCGGTGTTAGAAAGGTATTATAGTCATTTTAGACTCAGGGGTATTTTGGTCATTTTGTGAGCAAGGGTAAATTAGTAAATTCATGGTGAGGGTTATTTTTAGGGTTTCAAGTGAGAACCATTATTTTATTAAGTTACTATTCGGTGGTGGTAATTAGTTTTGAACCGGTAATTATTCGGTAAGTTTTAACCGTAAGTGGATAGAAACTTTGGGAGTTAGTTTATAAGAGTTTTGAGCCCATTAGACTTCTAAGGGTTAAGCCCATTAGTGTGGACACTATTTAAACTTTAGTCAGTAAGAGAATTAGGGTTCACATTCATTTTATAAGATTTTGAGAAGAGGTAGAGAGATAAAGAGCAAGAGGAAGAGAAGAAGAGGGTTTGAAGATAGAAGCTTGAAGAACCAAGAGGTGATAGAGATTCTAGGAGCTTAATTGAAGCTTTTGCTAGGATTATTGCTTATTGAGGTAAGGGAGTTAGATTTAATTCATAATCTCTTAGTTTAACTTCTTCTCTAACTCTATGCATAAGTGCTTATTGGAATAAGTGATTATTTTGAACTTAGTTGTTGAAATTCGTGCTCTTGTTATAATGATATGTTTAAGTATATGAATTTGATGATAATTGAATTGTTGTTGATGAAATTGTATGTTCATGATATGTATAAATGGGTATATTGTGAACTGTGCTTAATTTGATGAATTGTGCTATGTTGTTGTTGATTTATCATTGAATTCATAATTATGGATTGTGGTTGTTGTTAATTGTTGTTGTTAATGTCATATCATGGCTTGGGTATGAATTAAGTTGAGTTGTTGTTGTTGAATTGAGTTGTTTGGAAGGAATGAATTGTTATTGTTGTTCAAGTTTTGGTGTTTTAAGATAAATCAATTCAATTGTTGTATAAGCCATTTTGAGTGTTGTGAAAAGAGCTTATTTGATGTGTTTGAGCTTTGGGATAAGTTGTTAAACACTTTTGGTGAATGGGGAATCAAAATAAGCACTTTTGGGGTGATTTTGAAGGAAACCCGAGGCAAAACAACCCAAATTCGCACTTTTCGCAGGGCTGGCGGATGAACTAGGGCGCTAGGTGCCCTGTTCCAGAGAGCTAGCGCTTGAGATGGCGCTTATGCAGCTTCCTGGCGCCCAGAGTCATCTTGTGTGCCATTTTTCACCATTTTCCTTTTTGATTTGGCTTTAGGTGTGAAGATGAAAATTGTAGGTTAAGATGTTAGCTTTCTAATGACGTTGGTGTGACTTCAAAATGATTTTTAGAATTTGAGTTATGGTCAAATTACTACACATAGGTCATATGGATTTTTGTGAAAACTTATCATAACTTTCTCTATGAGCCGTGAAACTTTCCCAAACTTGATATTGGGTTTAATGAAGTTCTTAGAGTTAGTAATTGAGTATGCATTTATGGATTTAAGAATGTGAATGTTTGAGAAATGTTTTGGGTGGAATTGAATCGGAGAAAACAGGTTTTAAGCTAAAATGTCGTTTTAAGTGATTACATGAAATAAGCTATGTTTTTGCGATTGAACTTGAGGTGTTTGAGTTTAAAATGATGTATTATTTTTCTGTTTTGATTCATATTTTGCTGGAACATATTTTACTTGGTCAAAACTTGGATTTTCCAATTTGTTTGAAACTTGAAATTGTGTCGTTTTTGGTTTTTCAGATTTTGTCGGAAAATGAACTTTTGTGAACAAAGAAGATGACATGGTTAGTCTACAGTTCATATGGACTTAGGCGGAGCATGTGAAGTTGGTACAATGTCTTAACCATGAAAAACTTGGTTTTTGGGAAAAATGGAGGGATACTTGATCTTAGGATTTCTCATACGGACTTAGGCCAAACTTGGAACTAATGCTTGATAGTTTACAAGTGGTCTATGTTCATGCGTATATGATTGATTAAGATTGAATTGTATGTTTTTAAACTTGAATAAGTTGCCTTGCTTTGAAAAATGTCAATATTGGCCGTTTTTGCAAAATGATACGAACTTGTCGTAACTTTGTGATTTTGATGATTTTGTCGTAGTCGGCAGGTGAAACGCACATGTATATTCAACTACACTCATATGTGATCTAAGTGTATACATAGTCGAGGCCCTAGAGTTTATTTACTTGGTTTTGGTTCATTTGTCTCAATTATTTTAAAGTTGTAAAATGAGAGACAAACTTTGTCGAAAATAATCTTTAAGACCAAATACTTGGCAAGTCTTTTGTGGATAGTTTGATATGATTATATGAAGATATGTGAATGATTTTTAGGTGTTGAATTAGATGTTTATCATAATGTGTTGTATTTTCTCCTTTACTTGAATTGTGAGAAATTGTATGTAGTTGTTGAACTACACGACATAGTTGATGTTAAGTAATGCATATATGTTAATTATGATGATGGTGATGTTGATGTTTGTTGATAATTATGATGATGATTATGTTGATGATAATGTGGTGATGACTCTTATTTGAATTGTGACTTATTGATTTTTTGGACGTAAATACTTGATAATGCAATTGTTGTTGGAGTTGATCAATGTAAATGGAAGTGATCCCTTACATTGTTGTTTTTGAATATATATGAGGTGATTTCTCATTGTTGAGTCTTTTCTTGTATGTCCATGCATCATAGTCATATTGAGTCTTAGGATATTTACATCCAGCGGTGAGATTTGAATACTTTGTATTCAATGGTTTAGGATATTTATATCCAGTGGTGAGATTTGAATAGTTTGTATTCAATGGATATGATGTTTTTGTTGCATCATGAGGAGACGACCTATTGTTGTTGGTGGCGGTACCGCATGCATCTAGAAGAGTCTAGAACATTGCATGCATTTGAATGGATGATAAATTGTGTCATAATTGAATATGTGACTTGGTGAATTTGTGCATTGGTGAAATTTGTTGAATGTGGTGATTCATGTGGATTGGTGTATATGTACAATTGGTGGACTTGGTTGTTGGTTGCGAATGATTGAACTATGTTCTAATTGCATGTCTTACTTGCTTGTACTTATACCCTTGGTGAATCTATTTAATGATAATTATTTTGGTAATAGTAATGAGGTGAGAATTGTATATGTGTGTGTGTGTGTGTGTATATATATGATGTAGTGATTTCTTTGATAATGATAATTGTTTGCTTATACCTTGAAATGATGAATTGTACTTGTTGAGTTAAGTATGTTAAATGAAGAATAAGGTAAGTAATCCTTTCTTTGATTGATGTTGATAAATGATGAGCTTATATCGATGACTCGATTAGAGAGTGAATATGCTTGCTATGCCATGTTCGAATTGTAATAGCATGATATGTATGGAATGGGGGATATATGTATGTGGTGGTAGTTTTCTAGGAATGTTTAGTATGTATATGTGCTATGCATGAATCCTTGAAGGCTTATGTTTGTTTATTCTTGATTATGATTGATGTGAATCTAACCCCCAGTGGTTTTGACCGCCTACCTGTTTGTATGAATGGGTAGATGGAGTGGAGGAGTAGTTTGCTTGTTCGGTGAGTGCTTGGATAGCGGGAGCTATCTCCGTTATCGTTTCATTTGGAGTCTTAGATTAGGCTATGATTAGGATGTCGGTCTTTATGATTATGTTGGATTTATTTATTGTTGAGATTTTACCCATTTGTCGGGATTTGAAGATTTTCATGTACTGCCATATTTGGAGTTATGACATGTATATTTAGAGATGTATGATTTATATCTGCTGCGTAGTTGTTTGAATTTTTATGCATGTTATATTCTGGTGAACTTTTGGAGACGTGACGTCTATTTCTTGAATAAATGCTTTAATCGCGTGTTTTATCGCTTTAATAGAAATAAGGCGTTACACTTCCAGAACCTAATCTTGATATAAAGACACTTGAATTTTTGTCTATGGTCCTGCACACTTGAACAAATATTAGCATATCCAATTGACATTTTTTAATACTGTTGAAACAAAATGTGTTTAACATTACCCTTTGAGTTTTGATGATAACAAGGTATTAAAAGTGTCAATTGGATATGCTAATATTTGTTCAAGTGTGCAGGACCATAGACAAAAAATTTAGTGTCTTTAAATTCAAGCATAGGTTCTGAAGAACAAATAAGAGCAATGGAATCAACAACAGGGAAGCTTGTGCTGCAAGAAAGAGGTTCTGAAGACAAGCGGTTCTGAAGAAGCTGACGTCATCAAAAGCACCTTCTCAGAAGCAGTTCACCAGAAGCTGACGTCATAAGAGGTTCTGAAGGTCATCAGAAGCTGAAAGACTGAAGCTTTTCAGATGTTGTTCAAATAATGATTTAATCACGCCTATCATCAAAGAAGAATAGAAACATGAAGCAACAACTATTCAAAAGGATTTGAAGGCATTTAATGCTTATTCTTTGGAGAACGTTGAAAAAGGACAATTGTATGAAGTGTACAACCACTATCTCCACTACTCTGTTTTTACGTCTGCTAGTACAAGAACAACAGTTGTGCTTGCATCAGTGTTGCTCCATACTTGGAATGGATTTGAAATCGCTCCTTCATATGAAAATAACCAAATCAGGCAACAAATCATTGGTGATTTGATCAAGCTTCAAACGACTCTTTTTGATGTGCTAGCATTATACAACGTCTCTTTCACACCTCTATATAAAGGAGTGAAGATATAGAGAATCGTAAGACCCATACCACAAATTAATAGTGCCAAAACTTTGTTGAAATTACTCCTCATCAAAGTTCACTTAGAATTTCTTTACAACTTTCATATCTTAGAAATTCTAAAGTCTTAAAGAGTTTGTATCTGATTTGTATTGTGAGCACCACTGATTGTGTATCAAGTGTTCAACCTCATACAAATTTCTTTGTAATTCTGTTTGAATAGAAGTTTCTTGCAGTTGTGCTTGAGCATAGGAAGTCTCTTGATTGAGTTCTTGAGCATAGAAAGTCTCTTGCAGTTGTGCTTGAGTAGTTTGAAGTCTCTTGCTAGTTTTAGCAGTGAGCAATTGTAATCAGATATTACATTTTTTAGTGAATTCTCCTTGGAAATGCAAGGGGGACAGGACTACTTCCGGTTTGTGGAAGGAACCTGCATAATTTCTTTGTGTCCTCTCTCTCTCTCTCTCTCTCTCTCAGTTTTATCCGCTGCATTTAGATTCTGAACATCACTTCAGAAGCTGAATACTATCTGCTTCTGATCAGTGACTTCAGTAGGAGAAAAGGAAGAAGAAGCTAACACAATTCAACCCCCCCTTCTTGTGTTTTTCTCACCTTCAAATACGTTGTTATCATCAAAACTCAAAGGGTAATGTTAAACACATTTTGTTCCAACAATCTCCCCCTTTTTGATGACGACAAACACTTGTATTAAAAAGTTCAATTGTTGTTAATCTAATTAACAAGTTTACTATGAGGGTGTTAGGTTTGTAAGCTCCCCCTAAGTCCAATAGCTCATAAGGTGAGGTTTGTAAGCTCCCCCTGAGTTCTATTCAAGTTAATTAAATTCATTTTAAAAACGTAATAACACTCAAAATAATCTCACATGAAATTAAAGACTAAGAGATGAGAAGTAGGTTCTCCTAATTCAATTTTGTTTAGAATTAAATTAGTGGGGCTCAGAGCCTAAATAAATATTATATCTACTCCCCCTTTTGTCATCAACAAAAAGTTAAAATAAAGACAAAATAAGAGAAGTGAGAAAAACATATCATGAGATCATTCTAATAGCATATCAGAGTAAACAAAACATATAAATATTGTCAGAAGCAGTAAAATTGTATCAGAAGCAGCAAAATAAAGCAGTTGTTTATCAGAAGACACGACATAAATGATTGAAAAATAAGATAATGTGTGCAATCTATGGCTTGACTTGTTTCTTCGTCATCTCCATCATCTCTCTCATCGTATTGGTCATATCCTCTAATTGCTTCTGCATTGCTTCCTTTAGCTCATTGTATCCTTTGTCTTGAGCTTCCTCTCTGGCTAAAAATTCTTCTCTCTATAGAGCCATACTTCTCTTGAGATTCTCATACAACATCTTTTGCTCAAAGAGTTCCTTTTCAAGCTTCTTAATCTTCTGCTCTTGTTCAGAATCACACTTCAACTTTGCAAGAATTGGAGCATCAGTGTAAACTTTCAACTTTGTTAACCAATTCAGGCTTAGATCTTCATGAACACTTGCAGTGATGATCGATGAAGCATCTAGATAGAAAGGAGAGTCTGAGATGTATAGTTTGCTTCTAGCTTGATTTCTATTAGCTTCCACTTCTTTCATACTGTTCACAACATCCTTGAACCAGTTGTTAAAAGTGTTGATAGACTGATTGTGAGCTTCTAGAGATAACTTTTGAAGTTCACACATTACTGTGTCTACTCTTTCTCTGAGAGCAGTCCATTTTTCTTCATAGTCCTCAGTGTGAACAAAGTTATTTCTGGTCCTCACAAGCTTGTCCAGATCCACAAAAATGTTCTCAGATACCTCTTTTAGTATAACAGAATCTAGCAAAAGGATAGGTGGGGGTGAGACATTTATGGTTTGAGGTGCAATGGTTAAGGTTTGATCAGAAGTAGACTGAATAGATGATAAGGTAGGTATGTCAATGGTTTGATGAGAAGCAATATGAGGATTATTATTAGTATACACATCAATCATTTCATCATCAGATTCCATTGAACTACAAAAAGTCCAATCTGGCTGATGAGATGTTCCTGACTCAGCATTTGTATGACTGACATAGGCTTTATCTGTACAAACAGGTTCAATGGGTTCAAAAATGGAAGTCTGTTTGTTCGGTAAGTTTCTTAGTGCAATGGAAAAAGATATATTGGAATGAGTAGCACTAAGATGGTATGGTTTGTAATCAGAATGTATAACCAGTTCAGAAATAGTATTTGTAGTCATTTGTGAGTTTGATTTTTGTTGTTGTAGGCTTTCTGAAACAACTCTATCAGGAGCTATTTCACAGGCTTTCTCTGAGTTTGGCTTAAAACCAGGTAACTCACCCTTATAGTGATTTGATAGTTTATCAAGAACAGATGAATCACTGGTTTGGGTAGATGGTTGTGGTTGAGATGATGTTGATGTTGGAATGTCAGAAGCTGCCTGATCAGGTTCACTAGGAGATATAGATTGTAGAGGCCTAGCAAACTGTGGTGTAAACCAATGATCAGCAGGCAGATTCTTACATAATCAAAGTCTCTGATCTACCAATGAGCCAATCCTTTCATCAATGGATTTCGGTTCTGATGTATCAACATCATCAAGCTTTTTACTAGTTTTGGTAGATGGTGATGAGGCTAAAGCTTTATCTAGAGTTTTATAGATTCTATTCAAAGGAATATTGTTTATATCAGTTGGGGGTGAGGATGAGGTTGAGTCTAGATCTATTATACTATCAAAAGTAGTGTGAGAAATACTTTTTTACCTCTTGTAGCTTCTTAAGTATTGGCTTCTGAGGTGCCATCTTCTGAACAAGCAACTCGTTCTCTCTTAACTTCCATGGTAGCTTTTAGTAAATCACCAGCCTTCTCAGTAGTTATTCCCTTAACAACTTCTACAAACTCCACCACTTTCTTTGCATCATCAACAACTCTCTTCTTGACAATGTGAGCAGTTGTTCAGTTCCTTTGCTAGACTCTTGGCAGCTTCCAATTCAGCAGCACTAATATTAGTTTGATTCAGATGCATTTCAGCAATAACAGCTTCTGAGTGAGGTTCTGAAGAAGATTCTTCAGTTCTCTTATCTTGCAGAACCTTCTTTACTATTGCAGTGGCTTCTTCAATCCTTGCCTGTTCTTCTTCAACATCTTCAGTCACCTTAAGCTTCCTAACAGTTCTTATCTTCTTATGAACTTTAGGCTGTGATTAAATCTGAACAGCTTTCGAAGATCCTCATCTTGTTCTTTTATCTAGAATCTTCACTGGTTCTAGGTCTTCTTGGATAGTTGGTAGAACAGGTTCAACAACATTCAGTTGAGGAACTATTTTGGCCTTCTTCTGCTTCTTAGGCTTTGGCTCAGATTCTCCAACTTCAACAACTTCTGAAGTGGCCTTCTTGGATTTCCTCTTCCTACTTGCAACTCTTAGAGGAACACCAGCTTGAGTTTATGGTATTGAGCTAAGGTTGATGATTACTCCAGTCTTTTCATAATGAGTTGTCACATATGTAACAAGAAGATTGTATTACTTGGAGATTTGAGGGAAATCAATCATCAAATCAGATACGATCATAGATTCTTTCAAGTCAAATTCCAGCTTGTCAACAGTCTTCACAATGCCCATGATCCTCAGAGTATATCCCTTGATGTTTTTTCCAGTCATTGTTCTAAGATGATTATCAGAGTCAACACCAGAATCTTTTAAAGCTTTTAGAAGCCCTCCTTGGTAGAATATCTCTGAAAGAAGTCTTCCATATGGAATGAATTTCCTGCCTTTTTCTATGCTTTCCCTCAGAGCCCAAATCATGTCATGAAACATTTACTTTGGCAGATTCACTTTCTCAAAGTTTACTAGAAAGTATAGAAATACTTTGTGGTCCAATGACAATGTGTCAGTGCCACCTCCCTTAGGTAAGAAGCATTCTTGAATCAACTTTTGAAGAACCTTGCGTTCTTTTTGCATATCCTTGTACTTGTTAGAAGCATTGTGTTTGTACAAGGCTTCATAAGTTGTCTTGATCCAGGAGCTAGTCTTCTTGATAACATTCCATTGAAAATTTCCTTCTATCGTACTTCTTGCAGCCTTTCCAATAGTTTCTTCAGTAATGGTAATAGGGATTCCCATTACATTTGAACGGATTTCAGTTCCTGTGAACTCCTGTAGACTCATTTCCTGTCTTGTCTTCCCTTCCAGACTCTTGTCACCATCAATCTTCTCACGTTCTTCTCTTCTAGCAGCATCATTGTTGTATATTTCAGCTCTAACTGAGAAGTACTTTACCAGGTTCTTATAAGTTGGTCCATTTAGCATACCAAAGTAATCATCCAATCCTTGATGTAGAAGATAGTTTGAGAGATCAACTGTGTGATGCTTCAAAGATATAAAATCTATTGGGTCTTCAACTTGGACGATCAACTCATCTTCTCTAATATCCATAGTTCTAGGCTTGATCTTGTAAGAGTCTCCATAATCTATTTGCATGGGAGGAGCTTGACTAGAACTTGATGAAGCCATGAAGATTTGATGAAGATTTAGTGTTCTAAAGGTTTGATTTTGAAAACGAAGAGATTTTAGGGAGAAGGCGCAAAAACAGAAAGTGTAAGTAGTGTTGTGAGAAGTGTGTGAACTTGTCTAAGTCTTTTAAGTAAAAACGTTTGCAATTCAGAAGGGGACAAACAAACACATACATTAATGACAAAAGGGGTGCGAGATAGTACATTCAAAGCTAAAAATTGCATCATTACCCTCTTAAGTTATAAACCAATACAAATAGACCATGCCAGAGATTCTCAGAGCAACTGCTATGTTAGTGGGGCAGGCGTCGCTAAAAAGTAACTTCCAACGTTTCCACTAACACTCCTATCAGAAGCAAGAAGTCCAGAATCTGGAGTTCAGATGTTGATGTCATTAGAAGAACATTTTCCTCAGAACCTCAGTGAAGAGCTTCTGATGGACTATAGCTTCTGGCCAACATCAGAACCTAAATTCATATTCAGAGGCAAGATTTTAATCAGACACATAATGGATGTTCAAATTTTTCTTTATAAAATCAAATCTTTCAACAGTTAAAGGCTTAGTGAATATATCAACTCATTGATGTTCAGTATCAATGAATTTTATATCCAAAATTCTTTTTTGAACATAGCCTCTAATAAAGTGGTGTTTAATTTCAATATGCTTGGCTCTAGAATGTAAAATTGAATTCTTTGACAAACAAATAACAACAATATTATCACAATAAATAAGAATACTGTTGGCATTAATCTGATAATCCTCCAACTGATGTTTCATCCAAAGTATTTGTGTACAAAAACTTGCAGCTGAGATGTATTCCGCTTCTGCTTTAGACATAGTAATAGTTGCTTGTCTTTCGCTTGCCCAAGATATCAGATTCTCACCAAGAAACTGACAGTTTGCACTGGTTGATTTTCTTTCCATCCTGTCACCAGCATAATCAGCATCACATAAGCCAACCAACTTATAATCTAAGGATTTCTTATAAAGGAGTCCAAGATTTGTTGTTCCTTTCAGATATCTAAAGATTCTCTTAACAGTTGTTAAATGAGATTCTCTAGGATCTGACTGGAATCTTGCACACAAACATACACTGAATAAAATATTTGGTCTAGATGCAGTGAGATATAACAAAGAACCTATCATACCTCTATACAGCTGCTGGTGGTCAACCTTTGATCATGTATCTTCTTTGCTTAAGGTGCAGGTTGGATGCATTGGTGTGTTCGTCTCTTTACAATCACCAAGCTTGAACTTCTTCAAAAGCTCTTTAGTATACTTTGATTGATGAACATACACTCCATCTTTGCATTGATTAATTTGAATTTCAAGAAAGAACTTAAATTCTCCCATCATACTCATTTCAAATTTATCCTGCATTAACTTGGAGAATTCCTTGCAAAGAGATGCATTAGTAGAACCAAATATTATATCATCAACATAAATCTGCACAACAAGAATGTATTTCTCAAGAGTCCTTCTGAAGAGTATTTTGTCAACCTAACCTCTTTTAAAATCATTTTTAATCAAGAAATTACTTAGTCTATCATACCAAGCTTTGGGGGCTTGTTTCAGACCATATAGTGCTTTCTTAATCTTATAAACATAGTCATGGCACTTAAGATCCTCAAAACCAGGAGGTTGTTTGACATACACTTATTCAGATATCACACCATTGAGAAATGCACTCTTTACATCCATTTGATATAATATAATGCCATGATTAACAACATAGGATATAAGTAACCTGATTGCTTCCATTCCTGCAATTGGAGCAAATGTTTCAGTGTAATCAATGCCTTCTTGTTGTCTGTAATCTTGAGCAACAAGTCTGACTTTGTTTCTGACTACTTCTCCTTGTTCATTAGGCTTGTTTCTGAATACCCATTTTGTTCCAATAATGTTCTTGTGTTGAGGCTTGGGTACCATATCCCACACACCATTTCTTTAAAATTGATTGAGTTCTTCTTGCATAGCTAGTATCCATCCATCATCTGAAAACAATCCTATCATAGACTCTTCTTGTCTGAAATATGATCTTGTTCTTCTGGAATAGCTTTGTTTTCAATGATTAGATCCTCTGGATGTGAAGACTTGTACTTGAATGTATTCTTGGATTGATTAGATTACTGCGAACCATCTTGAGCTTCATCAGAAGCTACTTCATTTTGAGCTTCTCGAGTGGGTTCAACTTCTAGACTCTCATCAGACTCTGGAGTCTGGTCAGGTTTTGAAGAATCTTCAGACGCCTGTATATCCCCAAGACTTTCACCTTGCTCTGGAGTTTCATTTCTAGGCTCTTTGCCATCAAATTTGATGTGCATTGATTTTTCAACACATAGTGTTTCTGAATTATACACTCTGTATGCCTTTGACCTTTTAGAGTAACCTAAAAAGATTCCTCTTGAGCCTTGGCATCAAATTTCTTTAGGTAGACCTTCTTATTTAGAATGTAACATGTACATCCAAATTGATGAAAGTAAGAGATATTGGGTCTTCTTCCCTTAAAGAGTTCATATGTTGTTTTCTCCAATATAGGTCTGATATAGATTCTATTTTGGACATAACATGTTGTGTTCACTGCCTCTGCCCAAAAATGTTTAGCCAAATTGTTTTCATGATTCATGGTTCTAGTCATTTCTTGTAAAGTTCTATTCTTTCTTTCTACAACCCCATTTTGTTGTGGAGTTCTAGGAGAAGAGAATTCAAGAACAATTCCATGTTTTTCACAAAAAGTTACAAATGGTTCATTTTTAAATTCTATACTATGATCATTTCTGACCTTTAAAATTTTCATTTCTTTTTCAGACTATATTTGAGTACAGAAATTGTTGAACACATCATATGCATTATCTTTGCTTCTCAGGAATTTAACCCAAGTTCATCTACTGTAATCATCAACAATGACTAATCCATATTTACTTCCATACAAAGATGCAGTGTTAACTGGTCCAAAAAAATCAATATGGAGTAATTCTAAGGGTCTGGAGGTTGAGACAATGTCTTTTGTTTTAAAAGATGATTTCATAATCTTCCTTTTCTGCCATGCACCACAAAGTGCATCTGAATGATAGTCAATGTTTGGTAAGCCTCAGACAAGTTGTAACTTACTAAGCTTAGAGGTTAATCTCCAGTTAGCATGTCCCAACCTTCTGTGCCACACCCATTTCTTTTCATTCACTGATAGAAGACAAACTACCTTCTGATCAACCAGTTCAGAGAAGTTAATTTTATAGACATTATCTATCCTCTTTCCGTTAAATATTATGGAGTTGTCATTTTTGTTGACTATTGTGCAGTTGGTTTTATCAAACATCACATCATAACCATTATCACAAAACTAAATGATACTAACCAAGTTATGTCTAAGACCATCTACCAACCACACATTATTAATAGGTATAGAAGAGTTACCAATAGTTCACGTACCAATAATCTTACCAGCTTGGTTGCCTCCAAATTTCACATTTCCTCCCTCTTTCATTGTTAGGGTAAGGAACATAGAAACCACACAACCTAAACATAAATTCACATTTCGTTGAGCCCGCGCCTTCAAGGTTCAATTTCTTCCTCGTCTTTGGTGGTTTGTATTCACCACTGCTTTCACATTGCATTGTCAATGTTGGCCTTTTTAAACTAGATTTATCTATAGATATAGTAAATCCAGCCCTTGCCTTTTGTCGAAGAACCCAACCAAGAAAATCATTTTGCTCTCGCCATCTTTCTTTTGTTAAAAAAAAATGAGGCGGTGTCTACTTCATAACCGCGAAGCTTGGTGATGACATGTCATCTTACGTTATTCTTAGCATGTTTTATAGTTATTTTCATTAGGTTTTAGCAGCAAAAAGGAGGAGTATTAAAAAGATTGTCTATAATTTTGGGACCTTTGTAATGTTTTCTTGATTTGAGTCTGTAATTCTAGTTTTCTTTAAACATAGCAATTTTACGGAGTTTTTGAAGTAGTTCACGAAAAAATCTTGCAAATCGAGAAATCAAGAACATCTGTAGAATTGTAAAGATTCAAGGAATCGAATAATGAAGATTCCAGAGGCCTCAAAAGACTTAAAACATGGAGAAATTATGTTCCCTAGTCCTGAGGCAAGTTATTTGAAGACGAAGACCTAAAACAACGAAAAATTAGAGAATTTGGGCCCATGGAAAGACCTCATGCGCCTAGCACATGTGCAATATTCCTAGCACATGACCAATGTGCCTAGCACATGAGTCATGTACCTAGCACATGGGAGTGTTATCCATGCGCCTACGACATTGTTCATGCGCCTAGGGCATGGGTTTTGCCGTACAATCATGCGCAAGGCATGCTGACAATGTGCCCCGTGCATCTAAAAATGCGGGGCACAAGCGTCTTTTCCTGATTTTATTTTGGGTAAAGCCCAAACCTGTAACACCCCGTTTTCCCAACAATGTAAATAGTACAAGTAATCAGAGTATTCAACGTAAAACGGAATGTCACACTACTTTTAAAACATAAATAGAGTAAAGTTACTATTTATCAAAACAACCCTGTCAAAAATTCATTTATATCGCAGCGGAAAATTAT
>Ga0228710_1005408_pt1 | contig 19848 bp, 16 predicted proteins | sample MedpolnodulmetaG_FD_177995 | JGI IMG/M metagenome (GOLD analysis project Ga0228710, IMG submission 177995) | Root nodule microbial communities from Medicago polymorpha collected in Santa Monica, California, United States - pink nodules | ecosystem: Host-associated > Plants > Roots > Nodule... | reverse complement strand
AAAAAAAAAATCTTTTAAAAATAGATTCAATAAAATAGATTATACCTGCGGGTGCTCTGAAAAATGAAAGAAAGTAAACCGAAATTGACGACAGGACAGATTTCAGCAATATCAGGCGGCCACCAAAAGAAAGAAATTTATTGTTCAAAATGGACATGCGACCTACTATACGATCAACCACTGGTTTCTAGAAACCGAGTTTCCTGAAATCCCCCCCAATAGGGAGACCCAAGTATAAGAAAGGAGCGGATCCCGTCCTACAGTTCATCACCATAGCCGCCTCGGCCAACCACGAAGCCGTTATATTAATGCCTGTAAGCAGGCTCTTATTAAAATTCACCTTTAACCCAGATATTTCCTCAAACAAAAGCAAAACCGTGCGCATAGAACGCACATTCAGCCAACTCTTCTCACCAACAATCAGAGTGTCATCTGCAAACTGAAGGTGAGTTATAAGAACCTCACCCAGTCGACCAACCCTGTAACCTGAGAACCTGTTTGTCTCAACCATGGCTTCCATCAAAATGTTGAAACCTTCAACTGCTAGTAAAAATAAAAAAGGAGAGAGAGGATCCCCTTGACGAAGACCCCTCTCCATATGAAACTCCTCCGTCGGACTACCATTTACAAGAACTGAAGCCATTGCCGTTCCAACACATTCAGACATCCATTTCCGCCAAAGTGTTGGAAAATTCATACTAGCCATAATAGAATCAAGATAGCTTAAATCCACTGAGTCGTAAGCCTTCTCAAAGTCAACCTTAAACAAAAGAAGTTCCTTCTTCATACGCTTTGCTTCATCAACTACTTCATTGGCAATAAGGATTCCATCTAAAATATGTTTCCCTTTAACAAAAGCTGATTGGGAATCAGACACCACACTACCAATAACTTCACGTAATCTATTAGCAAGAACCTTCGCTAACACCTTGTACATGCACCCCACCAACGAAATAGGCCGAAAATCATGGAGCCTTTGAGGACTAGTAACCTTCGATATCAAAGCAATGAAAGTTGAATTCACCCCCTTTGACAATTTGCCATTACGATGAAATTCCACAATAAATCTCATAAAATCATCTTTCACCACCTCCCAAAAATCTTTTAAGAAACCGAAATTAATGTCGTCAGGACCTGGACTTTTATAACTATCAAACTCCAAAACCGCCCGCTTCACTTCCTCCAATGAGAAAGGTTTAATCAAGTTTCTAGATTCACCACAAGATAGTTTTCGAAAAGCAAGGCTGCCCACATGAGGCCGAACAACCTCTCCAGACTTGAAATGATGAGAGAAATGGTCATAGACCGCTGATCTGATGTTATGCACCCCTTCAATATTTACTCCATCTACATTCACCATATTAACAATATTACCACGTCGTCGGTTTGTGCAGACCCCATGAAAATAATTTGAATTCGCGTCCCCCTTCTTTAACCACTTCATCCGAGCTTTCTGCCAATTAATACTAGTTTGGGTACGAGCCATGGAGTGCAAACTCACTGATAAATCATGAAGTTCATGCACTTCCTCATCAAGCAACACAGACGTCTCCCCTTTAGAATCTAAAAAAGCCATACGATTATTAGCTTCCAATATCTTGCCTTCCGCATTCTGCGAATACTTTTGATGCCAATCTTTTAAACAATCTTTTATCATTTTCAACTTCTGTTTCAACACAGAACTTCCCCAACCCTGAATACTAAAAGAATTCCATCTCTCACGAACAAATTCGACATAACCTGGATAGTCCGACCAGCACTTCAGCATCCGCAAAGGACGGGAACCCCAATTTGATTCGTCAGCATGTAAAAATAGAGGCACATGATCAGAGAGGCCACATTGGTGCGCTACTTGAATGCAATTAGGCCATCTCTCACACCACTTTTCTGACAGCAAAAAATGGTCCAGTCTACTCATAGAAATACCACCTCCGCGATACCAGGAGAATAAGCGGCCACAAATAGGTAAGTCAATCAACAACGTATCTTCAATAAATTTGTTGAACCTGTCTGCATTCGACTGCCGGAAAATCGAGGCTCTACCTTTTTTCTCATCACTACTGCGGACGGAATTAAAATCCCCACACACACACAAACATAAATCGATCTTGCTCTGCACATAAGAAGTCAACCGCTCCCAAAAAATATTTTTAGCCACAGTGTCACGCGGTGCATACACGTTGATGATTAAAACGTCTACACCTGTTTGAATAACAGTGCCACTAATTACCAAAACATGATCAAAGCACGTTGAAAACCATACATTAAGCCGAGCCGAGTCCCACACAGTTATCAATCCTCCCGACGCTCCCACTAAAGATTTATAGGAATACCCAAACTGAGCTTCACCCCACAAGGATTTAACACAATAATCATCTATAACGGATAACTTAGTTTCTTGAACGCATAACACCACAGGACTTTTTTCCTGAACCAACCGTCTAACCTCCACCTTCTTCTCACCACCACCTAACCCCCTCGCATTGTAAGATAACACCTTCATTGTACCCTCTCTCCACCCCCACTCCCTCCGACACCCACTAAATCAAACCCCTTCCTGTTCGAACGATCTCCCTCCAACACCCCCCATAGACCTCCACTCTTTCCTTCCCTCCCTCGATAACAAATTAAAACTATTATTCGGGTCCCCTTTAAATTTAACACCAAGCACCTTACCCAACTCAATTACATCCTCCTTCGCCCCGTTTGATTTCTCATGAACCGCCACCCAATTCACCCAATCGTTATTGACTGACGTAGTAGAATTCTTTGAGGTTTCAGAAGAAGAAAGAGTAGCATCCTTTGATTTAATGTTAACATTACTTACATTCTGTTTCCTATTTTTCTTCTTTAAGATCTTTAAGACTTGTCTGCGATCAGCCGACGGCATGCGAGCTACGCGTTTAACAAATCTCGCTGAATGCTTTAACTTTTTGGCTGACGTCTTCTTGATTTCCAGTGCTTGACGTGAATACTCCACGGAAGCTGCAAAAGTGAAATTTTCAGCACCCTTGGTGACTGTTGCCGCGCCAGCCTTGTCCGAAGGTTTTGCTGGAATTTGCGCGAGCCAATCAAGGCTCCAAGGACTTGTTTTACTCGGCTTAGGATTACACCGTGATGGCTGGTCTGTAGCATGATGCTGATCTGCTATAGAATATGTTTTGTCCGCGCACAATATAGGTTCCAGAACAACAGTACTCTGCTAAAAGAAGCATTCTGATGCGCCAGAATCGGTAGCTGAACCTGATTTACTCGGCATGAGATTACACTTAGCTGGCTGGTCTTTAACATGTCGCTGATTGGTTGTTGAAACAATGTTGTCTGAGCTTAATATAGGATCCAGAAGCGAAGTATTGTGCTGAAGAATACATGCTGGTGCGCTAACATCAGTAGCAGAAAGCTTTGAAGTGCGATGCTCTTTCTTTGTTCCACCATGTTTATTCCATTCCTCCTATAGATCATCCACCAACTCATCCAATTCCCACTCACCCTTAACCTCCTCCAATCCTGGATCGTCATTGAATGTTGACGCTTCCGACTGAGTTTCGGTAATCACCTCCGATAGAAAAGCGTCATCTCCCAAGTTGCATCCCCACTCCTCTACCATCTTTAAACAATATTTATTTCCATCTATAAAAAAAACTCTGCCGTCGTGTTGACAATTTCAATCTGAGGTGTTGAAATTAAAACTCGTGCAAAGTCCAACCGAGCCTTATCCTCCGTACACTCATCGACACGAACAAATCTACCAATATCCATGACACATAACTTGTAGAAAGCAACATTCCACGCTTGTACGGGGACACCATAGATACGTAGCCATGCCCCCCTTTCATATTGGACATCCTCCATCGACCACTTATGTAAATTGTAAAATAACATGTCAAAGAAGTGTAGTGCATTATTAAAAACTTGCCAAATGTAGTCTCCCTACAAAATCTACTGAAGGGTTAACATAAGATATAAAATGAAAATCTTTCCAAAAAAAGACGATATAAAATGAAAAAAATAGCTTAAAGTTATAGTTTAAAAATATACGTAAATGGAAAAATAGAATCAATACTTGAGTAGATTATAGCTTAAAGTTTTTAGCTTATTATTTTTTCTCTCAATTTTATCCTTGAAATCTACTAATAAGCTAAAAACTTTAAGCTCCGATCTACTCAAATTAACTAATGAAAAAGTAAATATAAACTAATAAAAACAAATCTTAAGATTCACGAGTTTGACACTTAACAAACATGTATTATTTAGTCACACAAGCTTACTCGTGTGCTTTGGTTAGTTTTTATGGTCTATTAAAAAAAATACAACATTTAATCATAATTTATTAAATGTATTTACAGTATTATAAGAATTTTTACGACTCTTTTCAAAAAATAGTTTTTTTTTATGACTCGATATAGTATATTGGTCACGTTTGGAGGGGTTATGTGAAAAGACTCAGGTTTATTCATTGCGGGCTCCTTTAGTTTTATTTCATGCTCAGATGATATCTTCATGGCCGAACCTTATGCTATCATCTTCATGGCCGAACCTTATGCTATCTATCACGGTATAACCATGGCAAATGATTTGGATTATGCGGAGTTTGCTTGCTATTCTGATTCTTCTGTTTGCATTAATCTTATTAATGGCTTCATTGAGAGGTACCATATATATACCGTCCTTATCCAATGCATAAAACAATTGTCCCATCAAACCAATGTGATGGCTACTCACACTCTTAGAGAGAGGAACCAATGTGCAAATTTCATGGCAAAGTTTATAGCTTCTTCTAATGTTGATCTTCTTCTTCATAAGTTATCATGTGCTGGTCTTATCAATCTTCTTAGAAGTGATGCCAACGACACTTTGGTACCGTTTGGCCCGGCTTTTATTCAGCTTCTCTACATTTTTAAGGAGAAGCTAGGCCAAACACAACATCAATAAAGTACCTTCGAAAAAAGTACCTTTTCTAGAATGCATAAAATTGAATGGAATGAGCTTTAACCAAAAGTTGCTGAATGCTACTTCAAAAAACTACTTCTCCAAAATTTATTTCACAAGCACTTCTCTTCAACTCACGATGGCAACCTTTTCTTTTATTTTTAATATTTTTTCTTTTATTTTTAATATTATATTTCAATTTGTTTTTTTCTTCCATTTTTTTTTTGAACCGGTCCATATAATTTTTTTTTGAAGGAGTGTCCATTTAATTTTATTATCTATTTTTGAAGAAATTTTATTATCTTTTTATCACTTATATATTTAATTTCAATATCGTTCAATTATCACAACCTCGCAAATATTTTTGTCATGTTGTCATTGAATGACACCAAATATTTGTATTCCCTTTCTTCAACCCCACAAATATACACACACACATTAGCGTTTAGAGTAATACTTTATGTCCGTATGATTGTTTTTTTATTACGCTAATGCATATAATTTTTTTAGTGTTGTGTAATGCATATAATTATTTTTATAAAATTTTGATTGTAATTAATAGTACAAGTATAGATGCCTAAAAAAATTATACTTATATATATTTTACACATTTATATTGTAACAAATTATGCATATCTTTTTCTTATTTAAAAGACTAAACATATCTTTTTTAATGACACCAACAATGTAACAAATATTATATCATATAATATAAATTCTTATCTTTTTAAATGACACAAAAAATATGGTATTCTTATAACAAAATTTGTTACACACTATAATTGAAAAAGAAGAAACAAATTATTCATAATATTTTAAACATTTTTTTATTTATTATGTTAATTCATAATAAATTCAAAGTTTTGTCATCGTGAGCTTAGCTCAGTTGATATAGACAATGCATAAATATATGCAAGGTCTTGGGTTCAAACCCCGGGTACCACCAGAAAAATAATAAATTTAATGTTTTGTACAATATTTTGTCAAATAACTTTTAACTTAAAAATAACTTTAGAACTAAAAAAAAATAAAGAAACCAAACAGTTTTAACTTTTTCCTTAAAGGACTTTATTTTAACTTTGTTTTAAAGTAGTTTTTAGACCGAAAAAAAGCCTGATCAAACTTTATTCCTCCGAGTTAAGTTAGCTTTTTTCGTTTGTTTTGTTGTTTTTTCCATTTATCATTGTAACCAAAACAAAATTACTACTATTATTAGTATTAATTTTTGTCAAAAAAAAAACTATTATTAGTATTAATTGAACTTAAATACGAATTAGAACGTAGGTGGAATATTCCTCTAGACAATGGAAGTGGATTTCATATATGGCCAACTACACTAAATAAATTCCCCTCGAATATTCTTTTTTTCACACAATCTCTGCCCTCTATTACTTGACCAAACTAAAGTTCATAAAATCCAACGGTTGTAATTCAATTTAATTAAGAATCAAAACCACAAATTGTAATATCCCATTGGAATTGGAATCAAAACCTTTGCTGTTTTTTTGAGTTAGGCTTCACGGTCACACCTTGATTGTTCACTATAAATACCCTTTCATTTCTTAAGAGTTAGCACAAGCCAAAAAAATTACAATTTTGAGAGCAGTTTCAAATACCCAATTGGAATCAAATTCTTGGGAATTTGTTCTTTCTTAAAAAAATAAAATTACATTCTCTTTGTCACTATTATGGCTAATATTGTTGTGGTTTTTGACTTTGACAAAACCATAGTTGAATGTGACAGTGATAACTGGGTTGTTGATGAATTGGGTTTTACTGATTTGTTCAATGAACTTGTTCCCACCATGCCATGGAACAATCTCATGGTAAGATTTTGATATGTTCGAAGATTTGTGTTTTTTGACAATAAATAGTTTAGTTTTATGTTCTTGTTTTTTTTCAATGATATATCATTTTGTGCCTCTAACGTGCATTGTGTTTATATGACATAAATACATGACTATTTTTTTTTTATTATTTCGTTAATTTATAGGATAGGATGATGATGGAGCTTAATTCTAATGGAAAAACCATTGAAGACATTGTGCAAGTTTTGAAGAGGATTCCTGCACACCCTAGAATAATCCCTTCCATTAAAGCAGCCTATACTTTAGGGTATGTATACACCATGCTACCTTTTTCCATTTATTTTTGTTTTACAGTATTTAAAAGAAAAACTAGAGGAGGGATAATTTATATTGTTGCATTTTATAATTTTTTATTTTCAGGTGTGATTTGAGGATTGTAAGTGATGCAAACACGTTTTTCATTGAGACAATTCTGAAGCATTTTGGTATTAGGGAATGTTTCTCAAAGATTAACACTAATCCAGGTTATGTTGACGAAGAGGGAAGGTTGAGAATTTTGCCTTACCATGATCTCAATAAGCCTCCTCACGGATGTAATCTGTGTCCTCCAAACATGTGCAAGGTGTGTATATCTATCTAATCTAAGGTGAAGAGAGAAATTAATTGAATACGTAATTTCCCTATAAAGATAATTTTGAAATTAATTGTATTTTTCCTATCTGATGAATGAAATGATATAACTTTATTGTGAAAAAAATGTTCAAATACTTTTCAATTTTATTTTGAATTCAATTTTAACATATTTCAATTGTAACCTTTTTTCCGTAAAAAAAAATGCAACTATTTTAGAATTCGCACATAAATTAATTTATAATTGATTAATAATTTACACCAATAAGGTATCAAAATTAAAACTTATATTTTTTATTTAATTTTTAGATTTTTTATTTAATTTTTGCGAATTGCTTTAGAATAAGTAGGACTAAAGCCCCCTTCAAAAACAAAAAAAACAAAAAAGTAGGACTAGAGCCGATGCCATTAATTTTTCGTCTATGAAAATACATAATGGATATCAAGTATTAACTTCGTGAGAAAAATTTCCCAAGTTTGATCTGTAAAATGTTAGATACTGGACATAACGATATGACCAAGTTACATGACAATTTTTTGTACTTTATTGTGTTTGATGTCCTGAACCTTGTTTGATAAGTTAATGCACAAGAGAAAATAATGAAAAATTTACCGTAAAGATTTTAGAGGATATCAAGTATTAACTTGGTGAGGAAAACTTCCTAAGGAAAACTTAGTGAGAAAAATGGTACAAAGATTTTCATCCACTGAGGACCAACCTCTCTAAAAAAAGGAGTAATTAATTTTTGTACACAATAGTAAAATAGCAATTCATTTGGTATCATTGTTATATAAGATTGTTCATCAATCAAACTCAAAAAGGACTTATTTTGTAGAGTAATTGTGAAGATTCCTAAATATAATATTCTATGCCAAGTTCTTATTCTAAATCATATCATTACAGGGTCTAATCATAAATAGAATCCAAAACTCTATATCATGTGAAGAGAATAAAAGGTTTATCTATCTTGGGGATGGTAGTGGAGATTATTGTCCAAGCTTGAGGCTTAAAGAAAAAGACTTTGTGATGCCAAGGAAGAATTTTCCTGTGTGGGATTTGATTTGCAAAGATCCTTCACTTGTTAAAGCTAAAATTTATGAATGGAGTGATGGTGAAGAGCAAGAAACGGTTTTGCATCAATTAATCAACAAAATATCAATGGAAGAAACTGCTCAATTCATTTCAACTGAATTCAAGCTTCAGAGTCCATCTTTCTCTACTCACGAGGCTATGCCTAAAGCTCTACGTGTTCTGCATTAATAAGCTAGTTTAATTTGATGTATTTTACAATAACTCAGTATTTTTATTTTATTATTACTTGCTTTACTTTCAAATTGACCACCTTTCCTATAATTTGGAAGTGGTCTATGACAAATTTTACTTTATAAAGAACTTAATGTATTTTGTGGGTGTAGATGTCCATGTTTAAAATAAAAACGGTAATATAAAATAAAAATAGAGTATAACATTAGTAGTTTTGAACATGTTCCTTAAGATGTGTTCATTATTATACAAACCATTTTTAAACGACTTTAGGATGATGCAAAGAACAAAGGTAAGGAGGAGTTGTAGATGCAAATGATGACAAAGAAGGGACTTTACGACATGACTACCTTTTTAAGAATGAGTAGTGATACATTGACCATCTCATACGGCAAACTCTTCACTCTACACCTCAATGTAGCATGTTTAGTGGAAGAGAGAGAAGGAGAATGATAAAAGGGAAGAAAAATAAAAGATAAAAAATATTATATGGGATGGAATATGAGTGGTATGGAAAAAAAGATGTCAATCAATAGTTATCCTTTAAAAACCGGCAAAGAAAATTGAAGATTAATTTGTTATAAAACTGACAAGGGTTACATCACTTGTTTTAAGGGCGTTTCTATATTTCACTCTCTTTAATTGTTTTTCCCCTTTCAATGGGTTTTCGGGTAGTCCGTCAATCTCAAAAAACTTTTTGAGCAATAAAACTATTTGGACTTGCCCATTTATCAATATCAATTAAAAAGGGTTTAATTTATTCAGGGCAAAAGAGTTTAATTTAATAGAAAAGAATGTAGGTTTAAAAGGACAAAGTTAATTGGTTAATTAATGAGTGTTTAAAGAAGAATCGATTGGTAAGGGACATAGGCCAATTAGTAAGGGATTTAGACCTTCTAAGCAGGTGATCATGAGTTCGATCTTTAACTTTTGTGTATGGAGAAAATATGATTGAGAGAGGAGAATTCACATTATATATCTAAAGATTTTTAGATGGAAAATAGTCACTACTAAATAACATAAAAATTTCGTACCAATATGATGGTAAAAGAAAATTAGAATTGATTGGGAACACTTGGAGTTGTCCTAAGCTTTGGATAATCACCGTTTATATACCTTGAATAATCCCAACAAGTTCACAATTGCAAGTGGAGGTCTAATTGTCATCATATAAGCAAGTTTTTTTGTTTTTTTGCAATGCACCATTCACATCTTAGCACATCACATAGTTCACGTAGTCAAAGCACATGAACATAATTCACCGATTCACATTCCATTTCACAATTCATTTTTATTTTTTTGAGGAAACATTCCATTTCACAATTCATAAAATTGCAACATATTTATACCAAACTTAAATATATATCCGGTTCTTGCAAATATAATGAATTTGGGTTTTTGCCTCTCTAGGCTCTGTTTAGTAAAAATAGCGGATAGCTGATAAGTTAACTGATAGCTGATAGCAAAAATCATTATCACAGTTTTTCTACTTTTTCCCCCAATTGATGTCGTCCGTAAACAACACCTAGAAACATAACCCATAAAATTGAAAATTAATATTGATATGCAAAAATCATCTCTGACAATACAAAGAACACACGTGAAATTTCACACATTGATGGTTGATTCGAGCTATGTTAGATCTTGACAATAATTTCTCAAAGGAAAAAAAATAATCATGTTTCATGATAAGCAGAGCTGCAGTAGTTTCTTTTTTGAGTAAATAATTCTTTCACTTTTTTTACACAATAAATTTAACCTTTTCACTAAAAAATTACTATAATTGAATTGTATCAATATTTATGAATTACAAAAAGTTCATCACAATGAATTTTTTCTTCTTCTAGTGACACATATTTCTCCCCTTGAATGACATACATGGATTGGTAAAGGAAAGAAGAAATTCATCTACCTAGGGGATGGAGATAGTGACTTTTGTCCTACCTTCCATTATTTGATTTAGTATCTAAAAATTCTAAAGACATAAAAGCACATGTACATGGTAGGAGAGATGGGGAAGAGTTTGAGAATGTTCTGCTATCAACAAACCTAATATTGGTAAAAGGAACATTGTTGATCCAAAAATTATCTTTGTGGATTGCAAGTTGGGGACAATTTCAATCGATGCTAATAAATCTTTCATTGAAACCATCCCAGCTCCTCTTTAATTAGTAATTGGTCCAAAAGACCAAAACTAATATTGTATTTTTTGTGGCTTGTCAACTTAAAACTTCACTGACTTGAGTGCCATATACACCACCCTGTCCCCTCACACCAAAGAAGGATCTGCCCCAACCACTGTGAGCCATCACAACTGTTGATTTGCGTCACCACCGACCAACGCATCCATCCGATGACAAGAACACACACATATATATTTGTGGAAAGGGAAAATATAGATAGACACCATTTTTTCATACCAATAGTTATTTTGGACTCACATTGCCACATGTTGCATTTATGTGTGGGGGTTTAAGGGGTGTATGCCACCTATGTATGTCTATGTATAAACACTCTTGTGAAAAATAGGGGAGTTACACACTAAGGTCATAGGAGTGATGGAACAATCTAATGCAGTGGAACCCGATAATTCAGCTTTAAAAGACTCGTGTTCCATGTTTTTTGCTCACTTGAGTTGAAACAAATATTTTCCAAGCGCATGATTGGAAGCGATAACCTACATGTGGACATGGGCAACGTTAATGCCACAAGATAAAGGGTAATTAGGGCTAAATTTGGTAGGCCACAATGTTCTAGCCCTTTGGATTAGCTTTGTTTATAAATACCCTTCATATAATTCATTTTAATTTTAATCACATACAATCAATCAAAATTATAATTTTCTCGCAATTTATATTTTATCTTTTTGCTTTACATTTTACTTATGTTTTCTAAGCCAAAAAAGCTGTTTAAGACTATATATATTTTCCTCTCAAAAAAAAAAAAGATACTATATATGTATATTCTAAATTCTGTTCGTGGCTGAAACTGTCCAAGACAAACACGTCATTAGTATGTTATCTAGTTTGCTTTTAGTGGTTTTGCTTTTTGATCAATAATCAAACAAAGAGATATCAACAATGGTTTGGTCTAATTGTGATAAAAAAAGGTGGGCCCTTAAGCATTTGATCAAAGTTTGATCTTTGTTTATGCGTGTGAAAAAAATTTAATTCAAAGGGGAGAATACATTTTGTGTGTTTCTCGATACAAATTAGTCAATGCTAAGCGATAGTGGAAACTTTGTACCAGTATCATGATAACTTAAAAAGAAACAAAAATGTTTAATTTTTACAAAAGATTAAATAGAACAAATTTAAAAGTAAAAATAGTTTATATGTATAATGAAACCGGAAAAAAGTAGAATTTGAAGGGAAAAAAACCATGCAAACTTGATCCGATAGGTTACTATCAATTAACATTTCTACATAAAATTATAATTATAATCATAATTTTGTATTAAATGATTTTTCATATGAACTATCTTAGTACGTTTTTTAATCAAAATAGTTTAAGTAACTATGTTCTCCAAGGTTCATAAGGACTAGCAAAAGCTCAAGCTTCGGGATTATGCTAACAAATGTCATTTTTTTTTTAAATATATTTTTGACAAGAAAAATAAAATTGAATTTACCATTTTCGAAGATAATATTTCTATATTTGTTTTCTTAACCAATACTCCTATCCTAAAAACCCTCTTTAGCATTTTTCTTCTTTATATTAAGAGAAATGCTAGCAACACACCTTCTAACACACATTTTTCAACACACTCCCTTTGATTGGTTAAAATTCACATGGGTCCCACCAAATCATGTGGGTCCTATATACTTTTTGTGGGTCCCATGTGAATTTTAACCAATCAAAAAGAGTGTGTTGAAAAGTGTGTGTTAGAAAGTGTGTTGCTAGCATTTCTCTTATATTAATACTTCTACATTTTTTTGTTTGACAAATACATAGTACTTTTAATCTATGCTAAAGGCCTTTGGAAATCATATATCATAAATAAAATAAAAATATAATACTCATCCAATCATCACTGGTATATTCCATGGAATCCAAAGGTCCTATATTAATTTAAATATATAAATAAATCCTAAATATCTTGCTTATGTGCAAAGCTTGGACTCTATTTACCTATAAATACCCTTTGTTAGTCCTTGATCATCTTCACAGAGTTTTATAGTTATCTCATCAAAATTAGCTTTTGTTCATTTATAATGGCTGGTGTTGTAGTGATTTTTGACTTTGACTCAACAATCATTGAATGTGATAGTGATAATTGGGTTCTTGATGAGTTTGGTTTAACTGAGAAATTCTATCAGCTTCTTCCTAGCATGCTTTGGAATCCTCTCATGGTCTTCTTTACTTTCCTTAATTTTCATGCTTCTAATATAATGTTGTTCTATCTCATTTAATTTTTTTTCCTAGTTAAAGAAATAATTTTTATTTGTCCTTAAATTTTATAGGACAAAATGATGAATGAACTTCATGCACAAGGAAAAACAATGGAAGAAATTGTAGAAGTTCTTAATAGGACTCCAATTCATCCTCGCATTATCCCTGCCATTGAGGCTGCTTATTCTCTAGGGTATAACTCACTTTCATTTTTACTATCAAGTAGCGTAGCGGTTAGAGAAACTCACAGTCACTTTTTCTATATTGCATATACAATGTGCTTAGTATGAGAGAAATTAAGGTGAATAAAATGGAAGAGAATATTTTCTTCCATTTCACTCACTTTATAATATATGCTTTTGTTTCATTGATGAAGATGCTAATACCTAATATGAAATATTTGTGTTCAGGTGTGAGCTGAGGATTGTGAGTGATGCAAATATTTTCTTTATTGAAACAATTTTGAAGCATCATAAGGTGCTGAATTGTTTCTCAAAGATCACTGCAAACCCAAGTTATGTTAATGAAGAAGGGAGGCTCATAATTTGTCCCTACCATGATTATCTAAAATCTTCTCATGGATGTAACCTTTGTCCACCAAATATGTGCAAGGCAATTGCACTACCTCTAAATCTATTTATGACCGTATAATATTATTATATTCATATTTATCTATTAAATCACTTTGTAGATAATTATGCTTTATAGTTTATATTATGCATTATAGCTTTATATTTAATTCACCATTTCTATATATTGTTGATGACTAATGAACGTGGCATGCCTATGGAGGAAGATCTGGTCAATTTTTCTTTAATATTTTAATTTTGATGATATTGAAATATTTTGCATTGTCTCTGTTTATATTATTATATTGCATACTGTCTATGTTATATGTCATAATCAAAGGAATTCTGCTTACACAAAAAGGCAAAATCATACTTCATGCTATGTAGAGCTAGAGCAGCTTCTATATTGAGTTAATATACTTTTCACTTTATAAAATATACTATAGTTGAAGTATACATTTTTCCTATACATAAAATCACATCTTATTGACACATTTCTCCCCCTCGAATGACAAACAGGGAAAGGTGATGGAAATGTTTCAAAATTCACTTGATGATGAAGGAAAGAAGAAAATCATCTACTTAGGAGATGGAAGTGGAGATTTTTGTCCTAGTCTAAAGCTCAAAGAGAGTGATTATTTGATGCCTAGAATGAACTTTGCATTGAGTGATTTAGTATCTAAAAATTCAAAAGACATTAAGGCACATGTACATGGTTGGAGAGATGGGGAAGAGCTTGAGAATGTTCTGCTTCATATCATCAACAAAGCTAATATTGGTAAAGGGAACATTGTTGGTCCAAAAATTATCTCAGTTGATTGCAAGATGGGGAATATTTCAATTGATGCTCATAAACATTTCCCTGAAGCTCTATCAGTTCCTAATTAATTAGTAACTGAAAATTACCGATGATATATTTAAATCAAAAGCCATTGTATTTCTTGAGGCTTGTCAACTTCTGAAAATGAATGTACGAATAAAAAATTAATGAAATATATTGTGTTGAATAACTTTCTTCGTTACAATTGTCATATTTATATGTGTGTGATGTGCTTAAATTTTGAATGTTTATCGAGCATATATTATTAGAGTTTTATTTAATTTTATTGAAGCAACAATAGAAGTGGATACCAATATGCAATATCGAGATCGTTGGAATGAATATTGTGATTACCCTTGTTTGAACTTGAGATTTTCCTTTGCATGTATGAGTTTTTAAGTGGTGTTGACACTTTATCTATAACCAAAAACAATCTAACCTAATTATGAAAATAAAAATACAATAAAGTTTTTTTTTATTTTTATAAAGTTACGCATACATGCTGACAATTCAAACCGAGTTGGAATAAAGTTTTTTTTTATGTTCTTATGGTCGAGTTTTGGGATGTTGACAATTCAAACCGATCCTAATAAAAATATGAATTTGATCCCAAAAAATGGAAAATCGAGTAAATATAGTTTTACTTGATGTACTTGCTTTTTTTTTTTGTTGTTGTTGTAAAGACTATATAATCAGATTTCTGCTGTGTTTTAAAAGTCAATCTTAACCTAATAAAATCACATGTATAAATGACCATGATTCTAACATATTGTAAAGCTCGTGAGGAGACACAAATTGCCAACTCAACCACCCATTTATACGGTACCACAAAGGAAAGATAGTTCCACAGGAAGAAAAATGGTGATTCGTTGTTTCCAACGGATTACCATTGAGGCTAAGGAGGTTCTCCCAAGTTAGTGCACCTTATCTTGCATAAGTTTTTTTTTTATCTTGCATAAGTTGCGAAGAGAAAAAGAACCACTTTAGACGGAGCCCAAGACATCATCCTAACCAAGGAAATCAGAGACCTCAGTTGTCAGGACCACACCATAACCCCACTCCCTAGCAAGGTGGTAAGTCGGCCTCACTGAGAACACTCCAAAATGATCATGTTTTCAAAACCATGTTTCCTTCTTGTCAAGAGCGGTTGTCAGAGGTAAAGAAGAGTGGATTCCCTTCTAAAACTCCAATTCCCAGACAAACAGTGTCTGCATCCACTAGAGCTCGCAGAACCACCCATCTTCCTCCCAATGTCCCATCTCCCCCACCCTACCATTTTTCTACACTGAAACCTGAAATAGTCTTTGATGCCAAACCTACCCTCAGTGGCATACAACCAACCCACAACTCCAAGGTGCCACACCCATTGAAGACTCATATTTCCACCACATAGAGGTTGGTTGAAGACCCTAAAGATGACCCCAAGGTGCCACACCCAATGAGGACACATCTTTCCACCACAGAAATGACATCCTCTCTTCTTCAAGACCCCATACTCCTTCATATAATATCAATAAGAGGCCCTACCAGTAAGCCAGGGTAAGCGAAAGGTAGGGAACCCTTTCTACAATAAAGAAAACACTTCGCAATACCCATGAAATCATCATTAACATAAACACACATAACATTAATCTTAGCAAAGTTGACGCTAAGCCCAAAGGCAAGTTCAAAACACCAAAGAATGGTTTTCCGCGACCAGAGATTCCCCAATTTGCCTTCCCCGCCATGAATATTGCATCCTCAATTCAAAAGCGTTAAAATCAGAGTACCTAATTTTTCACAACAATGCCTCCGTTTAAGAGCAATATAGTTCGAATTTACGAACCAAAAACAATGAGTCATTCATGTCTAGTGCAATGTGTTATGAATGAACACATGTTATTGGTTAGTTGTGAAACAATTAAAGTTGTGGTTCACGTGGTAACAAAATATACGACAACAGTATAATATGGACATAACTTAAAAACAAACTGTGCAAAAGAAATGTACCACCTAAAACCACTTTGTAAGGATTTTGGTCTCCAACTCCAAACATACACGATGAACTTGGAAATCCCTATTGTAAATCCGTACAAAACTCAAATATTAGCAAACATACTTTTGGGGATGATCACGATGTTGGTCAATGTTTAACTAAAAAACACATTCAATTATTTCACTTTTCCTTCATCATGCCCCGTCCATTATATTTAATTTGTCATCTTCTATGCTTTCACGGAAAAAATATTGAATTTGATTGAGTTGGTTTGAAAAAGTAGTTATGCTTACTGAATCATGAAAAATTATGTCTGCATCCATGCAAATGCACAAGTTTGCCTAATTATTTGCGTTATGTTGTGACATGCACTAAAACCACTTTTTTGTTACCTTTCTACATAATGCGAATATGGTTGGATCTAACCTAAGAAAAAGAGATAATCAAAGCAAAAAAAGAAAGATAATACAATATCATTATAGATTAGAAATTGGAAGTAAATCAATTACTGGAGCATTATTATTTCGGAGTGCTCCTCTTTTTGTTGTCCCAATTTTTCTGATATGTGCTAATGCTTTTTTTAAAAATGAATTGGACTAATTTGTGTGAGTACTGTGTCTGTGTAAGACGATGCCTTTATATAAAGTAAGTGATGTAAGAGAACCAAAGTTTGCTGACATTCTTTCGTTTTATTCAAGTAATTATACCATGCCAATTAATATTTTTAATATGATATCCCTAAAAAAAGATGTATGATAAAAGGCTATAGTTATCCAAATCTATGAATTATTAGTGTAAAATATTTTTAATATGATATCTCTCTTATATTTTTTTAACATGAGAGAGCGTGTTTGGAAAATTAAATTTTTATATCATTTGTATTTGATACTTTTGGTTTTCTAGTATTAGAGATTATTGATATTCTACAAAGAGTTCAAATGGTCATGCATATCAATGTTGTGTCTCCTAAGGAGGATCGTTCTCGTTTCTATGAAATAGGAGGCCCGACTCTCTATTTCAAATAGGTCCCCGGTAAAATAAAAATGCAATTTTTTTTGTGTAGTTAAGTTTCATTAAAAAATCTGAATCAGAAGAACTTCTAAACATGAAATGAAATAAAAAAAAAAATAAGTGAAAGAGGGATGAAAATTACCCAATAGTGTTGTTAGGATTTGTCACTCCTTCGTTGTGGGAAAAGAGAAAATGAATGGTTTATGCAAAAAAAAAAAAATGATTTAGGTGATTCTTTCAATGAAATAACTTTTTAAATTGACTGATTAAGTGATTATACAAATTGATGGTGGTTTGATAGCACCAAATTTATGTCCAGAAAGGAGGACTAGAGTCTAGAAAAATTTCAAATGTGTACTGAAGAAAGAAAATGAAGTAACATGTATTTTTTTATTTAAGTAGGGGGTGGGTATTAGACTTAAATTTATTTTTTGAGGTCCATAGCATTTGGAGGCCCGGCTTGGTTGCGCACCCTGCACTGCCTAAAGTCCGGCCCTGCTCCTAAGTTTATATATGTTGTGTTTACGAGGATTAATTCTATCATCTAAAAAGGGTTAGCGGCGCAAGCTGATATACCCTTGTCTTTCATTCATACATTCATTTTCGTTCAATGACGCATAGTAATTCTAGACCAACAATACACACATAGTCGATGTAAATCAAATAATTTGTTCAAATGAAGAAGGGAAAAAAAGAAGAAGAAAAAAAAAAGCAATCCTACCATATACTTCAACAACGTCACTTTGTTCATCCATGCATCAATTTTATCTATTAACGTTAGTCTTCCACACCTCTTCAATTGTTATGTCCCGGTCTAAACAACGCAATTTCTCCATCACCCTTGCTTTCCGAATACAATCACCACCAATTTCTGCATTTTGATCTAATGATGCAATTTATTCCTTCACCTTACATGACCCTTTATTCATCATATTTGTCCTTCTTCCTTAGTAGTCCAACCTTCAAAACATCTTGATCAACCTCGCCATTAAGCAAACCAAATTTCCCAGCCTCATCAACCCATATAAAGAAATTGCAGGGGGAGTTACCGTTGTAAAATTTGAATAAAAAAAAATGGTTTTTCAAAATATGTGCAAATACTCCCCCATGGACAAATACCACCCTAACCTGTCAGTGTCGCGTGAAGCCGTGAACACTTAACAGACACGTCACCTTGTTAAACGGAGAAGACGGACGAAGGGATGAATGTGCCTGATACTTTATAGTTTGAGGAGGGTTTGCCTTTTCTCAAATTTGAGAGGGGTAATTGCAAGAATTTACAATTTCGTTTTTTTTTTTTTGCTATTTACTCAATATAAATCCTCCTAATTTAAGGAAACTCAAAAATTGCATTGGATGGGGGGTTTTGAGGGTTTATGTGAACTATTCAAATTCAATATCCATGTTGTAATAATATTCTTAAAATTTAAATATAGTAGTCATATGAATTAATTTACCATCCTCTAATAAAATACTCTTTCAAAAATATGAAGATATTTCCATTTTTTTCCCTATATTTTTCATCCAAACTCTAATAAAAGCTCTCCCTCCAAACTCTCAAACAAAGTCTTATATTTTGTTTGCAAGTTTTGAAAGGAAAGGAGTTAAGAACTTTGGAAAAAGAAAGAAATAGAGGACTTTGAGAGGGAGAGCTTTAAGGGTTATTTTTCTTCATAAGACAAAATCGTTCTCATTTGGTGGAACTAAAAAATTGTATTGGATAAAAGTTTTGGACTGTTTATATGATTTATGCAAAGTCAATTTATTTTGTTATAATATTCTTAAAATTTAAAATATATTAATCATTCTCTAAAAAAAAAACTCTTCCAAAAAATGTGAAAATTTCTTCATTTTTTTCCTATATTTCTCACCCCTCAACATCTCCTTCAACTCCCAAACAAAACAAAACTTAAGATTATGATATATGGATGGCTAACATTTATTTAGAATAGCATATTAATCGTATAGTTCTCTTTGTGAAAAAGAATTCAGGAAGAAAAATGTTTTTAATTTTAGTAGTTTGTTTCTTGTTTTTCCCTTTCTTAGTTTAAAATTTTTAATTTTAATAGTCTTTAGCAGCAGAAAACTTTTTAACACTGTTTCATAATAATTGAAATAAAATCTCAAAATAATTTCTACTTCCAATTTTTAACGGTCACATTAATTATATTTTTCCAATCATACACTATCTAACTATTACTACATTTCCTAAAAAAAAAAAAACTATTACTACATATTCCTTAAAAAAAAAAGTTACTACATACGCTTATGTTGATTTAACTTTTTCTGCTTTGACTTTATGATGATATTATACAATTTATCGAGGCTCAGTCTAGGGTGGGAGACCTTGATAGGTCTCCTACCATGAGTGAGTGAACAAAACAAATTTTTTTTTTGTTACAAAAAATGAAACAAATTTTTACCATTAGATTGTAAAGTTATATGATTCT
>Ga0228710_1005405_pt1 | contig 19851 bp, 9 predicted proteins | sample MedpolnodulmetaG_FD_177995 | JGI IMG/M metagenome (GOLD analysis project Ga0228710, IMG submission 177995) | Root nodule microbial communities from Medicago polymorpha collected in Santa Monica, California, United States - pink nodules | ecosystem: Host-associated > Plants > Roots > Nodule... | reverse complement strand
TCTCCCAATTCCTCCTCCACCTGTGAGACCTTCAGTAATGATGGACACATCCTCCAGGAGTGAGGCAAGTGTTTCCATACGCTGTTTTACATATTCTTCATTTTCCAAGCTTTGCTCATTTTTTCATTTCATCATCTTTTCATACTGATTATGTTAACTTATAACTTTCCCAATGACATTTTCTATTAATGCTTTATTTAAATGCTGATTTTTTTTTTGTCGCTTCTGTATGTAGGATGATCTAACTCATCAACTGGCCATGATCATCAGGCACAATGAGAATCTGAAGAGACAAGAGAGGAATGGCTCTCCTGCACATATTATTTCAGAGTTTGCTCAGCTGTTGCAGTTTCATATAGCCACATATTTTGATAATGAGTTGCCTGGATTGCCAAGGGTATACTTGAATTTAACACTGCTATTTTATTCACTATTTAGACCATATCACTTTGGGACTCCCAACATTTTATTAACTTGTTTATCATGAAAATTTACAATATCTGATTATGAAGTCCAAGGATCCGGCTTCTCTTTAGGGAGCACAATGTAAGTAATTGCCAATAAGGAAATCAAAGAAGCGAGTTCTCACAAATGTTGGTTTGTTGTCGGTGTGATGGTATCTTATCTAATTACTTATTGTTCTAATGAATGGTTTCCAAACCTGTATTCAACTGTCCAACGTCTACACAACATTAAAGGATTTTTTTTTATTTGAGTCAAAAGATAAAAAAAGCAACAAAATAAATTAAATGTTTATACTCAGTTCTATGTTTTCTGTATACAGGCTCAGACAATACAAATGATGTATAATGTTGTTGCAAAAGAATTGAAATCAATGCAACTTAGTGATGTGCGCCCACAAGACTACCTCAATTTCTACTGCCTTGGTAATCGGGAACACTTCAATGAAAATCGGGAACACTTCAATGAAGAAAGATTTTTTTTAGAGATCTTAAAAAAAATTTGAAGCTTGTTTACTATTCATAAAAATCAGTTAAAAAAAAAAGAGTTTTAACTTGTACATGCGTTGCCTCCTTGTTTTTGAAAAAAAAATAAATTTTGGGAAAAGCTAATTTTTATAACTTTTTTTTTTTACTGGCATTCTAATAGCTTTTCGTTTTATAGTCAAAATAGATTTTTTTAATAAAATGGTTTTCTTTTAAAATCCTAATCAAACACTAAAAAATGACAAAAGTTACTTTTTTTTATTAAAAAATAGATTTTATAAAAAAATCTGAAACAAACGGACCCTTAGTTATCTACTAGTGTAGATGAGGTAATCTTCTTTATATAGACAACAATGTTAGTAGGTATCTCTTAATATAACCAATATTGGTTGCATTATCTGTGTTAGTATTGAATTTCATGTAGGTTTTGCTTAGAGCCTTGACCATTTTCAGATCAAACAAACTTAAAAAACTGTATAATGTTTTGATTTATCTCTTTGTGCGTTTCTTTGGCTTTGGAAAATAACAAACAAGCATTGAATTCTCAGTCCACCCACCACCCTTCAATCTTCGTCTCCAGCTCTTAACTTACATATGCGGTACGCCCAAACATAAAATCAGCTGGCTTTTCCTTTCACCATGTATATGACAAGATAAATCTTGATACATACATTAATCTGTTTGTGCATCTTTTAAGTTTTAATTGGCTTGGCTACTGATATTATGATCAAAACAAAACTGTTGCTGAAATTTGTCTTTTTCCAAATATAAGTTCTGATTATAGAGCAGGAAAGGATAAGTTTTTTGTTTTTTTTAAGGAAGGAAGGGACTATAAGTTGATTATATATGTTTAATACATTTTAATAGCTCTGAGAATGAGTATAAATTTTTCTTTATGCTATTCGGATTGTAGATGGTACAGTCCAATTCATCCAACATTTCAACACTACAATTTTTCTTTTTCATCTTAGTATGTTCCATTTTACCACGTTTCTTATAATATCCAAATACTTGACTTTTGAAATACGTATCTCAAATGGTGGACACCGATTATGAATAGGTTGTGAATTTTGTTGTCAGGTCTCTGGAGCATTTAAATATGGTCGAAATATGATCTATGTGCATGCCAAGGGGATGATCGTGGATGATGAATATGTTATAGTGGGATCTGCTAACATAAACCAATGATCTATAGTTGGTAAGATGTCAATATAAAACTATTTTACACTAACTATAAGGTTGTCGATGAATTGAGTATTCTCAAACATAGTTCAAGACTAAACTTGATAATTAATTCATTGAACTTGTTTCATGAATTAAATGAGTTAAACTTGAGATAAATATAGCTTGTTCTTGAACTTGCGAGATAGTATATATAATACTTTTTTTATAATATTGATTTTATATACTTAAACAATTTACATTGAGTTACTTTCCAATACTTTTCATCTTTTTTTTTTTTGACAAATGTACTTTTCATCTTTGTTATTAAATTAAGCATTCAACTTTGGATGTTTTTTTTTACGGTTCTGTATCTCAATTCATTTCAACCATTTATGACAAGTTACTATTTTTGGGACTAAAGACTTGTTGAACCACCACTTGGTTCCAGCCTTTTTGCGAGGTATCAGTCAAACTACTCACAGCGAAATCTCACACAAGGGTGCCCCCACAATATTACCATATTTATGAATATAGGTAGAACTATATGTACCAATGCACCACGCGCCTTCAAAATACTCCTCCAGATGTAAGTAGGATTACTCCTCAAATTAGCACTCAAATAACTTCGTGACGGGAAATACTGAGCCTTAAAAATACAGGAAACTAAGGAATAGGTTGTCTAAAATTTTCAAATAACATTCATGTTAATTTTGAAAATTGTGTATTCGATGTATTAAAATTTTAAAATTTTATCTTTTCAAAACAAAAGTTATTATTTTAAAGGTCATGTTAACTTGTGCCCTAAAAACATATATTAAGAAACTTTGCATTGGAAAACATAACATATCAAATTTTAAGAAGTTGAATGCACGATTTTAATTTTGATACGTATATTTTTGTAATAAGTTTTGACACAAGTTAGCATCATTTTAATTCCCTTTTTAACTGATCCTAATTTTATAGATTAGATATATGACATTTATTGAATCCAAAACCTTATAAAACCGCAAAATCCAAGACCAACTTGTTGCAAATCGTACAAAAAGTGCATTTCGACAAAAACCCTAACTCTTCGTCGTTGTTGCTTTCTTCTTCATCGCTATCGCTTTTCGTCGCTTATCGAAATGGTAATTTTTCTATCCGAATCTATACCCCATTTAGATTCTTGCTCAAGATTTTTCTAACTTTTTCTTGTTTTTTCCCCAATTATTTTGCAGGATGATTCTCCATTAAGAAGGTAACCCTAGAACTCTCTTTCATTGCAAAAATTATGATTAACAAATAATTTTTTAGCGATTATATTTAACTATGTTTCTTTGTTAAGGAACCCTAACGCAAAATTCGACTCTTTATTATATATTTTCTATCTTAATATAATATTGACATTTATTATACATTTTAAAAATATTTTAGTATTTTATAAAGTCTTTCTCGAACTACAAGTAACTCATTCTAGTCCTCTATAAAATCATAAAATAAAGACTTTATAAAATACCGAGAATAAATTTGAAATAAAAAATTAAAGGGTTAAATAAGTTTTTCGTCCCTATAAATATAACGAATTTTCGTTTTAGTCCCTATAAAATTAAACTGAATGTTTTCATCTTCACAAAAAAATTTATTTTGTTTTTTGTCCTTAATGGATATAATTTTAACGTGTTTTTGACATTTTTTGAACATAATATGAATATAATAAACAGACATAACAAGGATACAATTTGAACATAAAAGAGTTATAATTTTGCCATTTATATGAACATAAAATGACCATTAAGGACGAAAAACAAAATAAAAAAATTTGTGAGGATGAAAACATTCAGTTTAATTTTTTAGGAACTAAAATCAAAATTCACTATATTTATAAGGACGAAAAACTTATTTAACCCAAAATTAAATTTTTAAAAAGAAAAAATATTGAGAATAAATATGGAAGTTGTCAGGTATTAGAGTAACAAAATATTATCACACAACTACAATAAGAGATGAGAAAAAGAGGAACATTGAACACACAAGAACGTGTAAGTTGTGGGTATTAGAGTAACAAAATATTATCACATAACTAAAATAAAAAATGAGAAAAAGACGAAATAAACACATAATATTTACGTGGAATCTCCTCAATACATAAGGTGAAAAAAACCACTGGACACGAGTAGAGAACTTTTATTAAGTGGGAGAAATTATAAGATCATCCACAACAGAGCACCATAAATTGGGTGCTTACATTAAATTCGTATGTCTACATCACTCATTTTACCGTAATACTTAATAAGCACCAATTTTCTCCAACCCAGTACCTTAAAAGAAATTATTAAATAGGTCCCACAAATAATTTTATATCATTACATTTCAACAAAATTTATTTATTTTATTAAGATTTATTAAATGAGACCTATGAAAAATGAAGAGAGAGATGGTGCTTCCATAGGCACCCTTCTCCATAGGCACCCATGTATTATACTCCACAATGGGGGTGCCTAATTATGTGGTGCTAACTAGGTGAAACACTCACCGTTGTGGATGGTCTAAGACCTCTCTAAATATAAGGATAGACAAATTACCTTCTATCTTGAAACATGAGAATACATAGAAACCTTACAAGAGAAACTATATTTTTTATTTATATTTTCTCACTCTCAAGAGACTCTAATTGTTGTTGTGTCCCTACTTGATGGGATGATTGAAATGGTGCAAGTGAACTTACTAGTTATAGGATAGGTAAACTATAGTTTCTTACATGCAATAAGTCACTTGTCTTTCATGCAAAATACCAAGTGTGTAACATATCACTTGCGTCTCATGCATCTTGCAACTTGTCAATGCATACAACTATCCCCACTCTACAACTTTGCATTACATGGAAAATGCAATTTGTCTTACATGCACGGTAGACATATGTCTTGTAAGAAAAATGGTTTTGTCCATCACTATTTGGGTTGGCTTAGATCACAATCTGAGCTCATATCATTTACAGAAGCTATACACACACATCCGTAGTGTTCCCAACATTTCACAATCACAGTGTGCATGCTACTGAAGCTCTAAGGTACACTAATTAAGGATTAAGAATATGGATTGCAAGCTTGTGTCTAGCTGGTACAATCTTCACTCTTCGGTGCCACAATCTTATGTGCAACCACCAGAAAGTAGACCCTGCAATGATGTACATGTTCTGTCCACTAACCAGAAAATTCCAGTGATTGATCTTGGAGGACATGATCGTGATGACATCATAAGAAACATCATCAAATCCTTCGAGGAATATGGATTTTTTCAGGTTCAAATTTTACATTTGCCTTTTGTTTTTCTTCTCAACTACACATGCAAGTAGAAAAAAGTTGAAATGAAGACGAAATAAGAGATGGAGAAAAACAAAATTAGTTTCTAATTCCATCGTTAAATGTTAGAGACGATAAATTTAAGGATCAATTTATTTTTTTCTATCCTTATTTACGCGTATACCTTCGTCCCAAAATATAAGCAAAAATTGATAAAAAAAATTAATGTATTTGATTTACGAGATACATCAACTTATGTTGACCCGATTTTGTTTACATTTTAGAACAGAGGGACTATATGTTATATGTGTATCTTGAGGGATTAGTATTTAACTGGTGTTCATAATTTGATTGAACATGCAAATTAATTAATTAGGTTAATTTTTATTGTATATGTACTTAATTTTATGGTAGGTCGTGAACCATGGAGTTGCTAAGGAATTAATGGATGATACATTAAGGATTTTCAAAGAATTTCATGCCATGCCTGCCAATGAAAAGGTGAGTGAAAGTTCTAAAGACCCAAATGGAAGCTGCAAACTCTATACAAGTTGTGGGGGGAACGTTAATGATGTGGCTAAGTATTGGAAGGATTCATTGGAACACCCTTGTCCACCTTCAGGAGAATTCACTGAGTCTTGGCCTGAGAAACCAGAGGGATACCGGTAAATTCTCAAGTTTCTAACATTTTTTAATTTTTAGTTATTTTTCTCCTAATTATTTTTAATCATTTTTATAATTATATGTATACATACACTCAACATCTCAAATTATTCGATGATTTGATCTTTTCATACAAATTAGAAAATGTAATTAATATTATATGTGAAAGACAAATTAAAAGTCATTTTACAAGGCTTAAATTGCACAAACCGGACCGTCGACCCACAAACCTGCATAATCTGCGCCCTTAGTAACCGAAGCTTAAAATTGGGCGGAGCGGGGCCACAAGGCTTGAGCCCCGGTTTGGTTTGGGTTGGGGGTTTGGCCCAAACCAGCCCGTATTTGATTGACATTTATTTTTTAATTATAGGTGGTGAATGTGTTTCTTAAAAGGAAAATACTTTATAGTACAGTGCAAAAACAACGAAAAACTACGAATTACACTATAGCATACCCATGATTTCTGCTACAAAGCCAACAATGTATAATTTTAATGAGTTTTTGCTAGAAGACACATTTTATGAAGATATTTTTTAGCAAGTTATTCTATGAACATTTGCTAAAAGCACTTTCATGGGTGATTTCTAGCAAAATTATTTTAATATTAACTACAAAACTTGGTACAACTTGATTCGCTCTTTCGTCGTTTTCCGTTGGCTTAATCCCGTGCCAAATAGCAGTGCTCTTCTTAAAATTCATTGTGTTCTTGTTATTTTCTATTTAAAAAATGATATTTTTAAAGGGACCATATAACACATGTTTTGTTCGACCTATTAATCTATGATGCAACCCATATTTTATCCGAATTCGTTCAAGTTGATCAAACATCAAGTTGTTTGTTTCAGATATTGATTTATGATTATAAACTCGTCAATCCGATAATGATATTTTATTTATATTTTTTTAACATAGTTTACGACTTTTATATGTTGATCTAAACATGTTTGACTTTTGCTCAAGTGTTAACATTATTTTTTGGGTGCAAGCTCAAGTGTTAACATTTAAAATTATAAAATGAAGTTTATATGTTAGAATTTTAATGAATAAGAATGTCATTTAATCTTGATATTTTGTTGGATTTTTGGAAGAAAAAAAAAAAGTCTCGTGACTCGATGATCCAACCGAGACTAATTATCACCGTATTGAGTTGGTTTGATTTTCACATAAAATATAAAATTTTATTACCCAATCAAAACAAATATAATGTTTGATCCTTTTGTTTTCACTCACTTGAGAAATTGGTCACCCCATTTCAAAATCATTCAATTGTGGTCCCTTCCTCATATTTCTTGACTAATAAATGATGATATGGAATCATCAACAACCATGAAATTACTAGAAAACCTTCTAAAATTTTTAATTTAAATATGATTTATCAAATTTTTGAGTTAAAAAATCTAAAAAATATGAGAAAGGCTTGTTGATTTTAAAATGCGGGGAGCAATTTTGTGAGTGGGTGAAAATAAGGTGATCAAAATTATAATTAAGCAAAAATTTTATAATTTAATTAACATTATTTTTTTTTTTTTTACTTTTTAAGTGAAATTGTTGGAAAATATACACAAGAACTAAGAGCATTGGCACTGAAGATTTTAGATCTAATTTCTGAGGGATTGGAACTCAATCCAAATTACTTTGCTGGAGAGCTAAGTGATAGTCCAGTAGTGATATCTCATCACTATCCTCCTTGTCCAGAACCAAGTTTAACATTGGGAGCACCACAACACAAAGATCCTAACATTCTAACGATCCTTTTTCAACAACCAGAGATCACTGCACTTCAAATATTGAAAGATGGTGCATGGATTCCAATTGAGCCAATTCCTAATGCCTTTGTAATTAACATGGGGTTTATGCTTCAGGTACGTATTCACTACTAGAAAAAAATAAGTGAGAGTAAGAATAAAATTTCTAACTAATTATCTCACCATAAAAATTAGGTTAATAATGTTTTACCCCTGCAATATATGTTATTTTCGGTTTTGCTTCCTATAAAATATTTTTTTTTGGTTTTCGTCTTTGTGATTTTTTTTTTGTTTCAAAATACTCCCTAGGCTATCTGACCGTACAAAATCGATGATATGGTAGGGGGTAAACCAAAATTTGCTCAAATTAGAGGGGGTGAAATTTGCCTTAAAGGTCCAAAACAAAAAAATTAAATATTTACAGGGACGAAAACCAAAAGATTTATTTTACAGAGTGCAAAACCGGAAATGACATATATTGCGGGAGGTAAAACACTATTAACCCTAAAAATTATTGAGAGAATTAGAGATTATTTTCATATTTTGCTTCTCTAATTTTTTTTTTCTAATTTGATTTTATAAATATTATTTTGCATACCTTATCCGTTATGAAATGTATTATTTGACATCAATTGAGTTCATTTAATGAAATTGAACCCATATAATTTATCCAACTCAATCTAAATTTTCTCTAAGAAGTGCAATTATATTGAAAGAATTCACATATATGGAAATCATCAACACATAATCTATGCAACACAATATGCAATGTCATGCTCACTTATTTATTATTTTTCATAATATGTGGTACTAAACTAACTCTGAAATACTTGGCGAGGAAGTGCATTAATATGGAACAATTTTCGGGTGGATAAAAAAGACATGCATTTTGCAAATAGTTTAGCATCGCAATTGTAAATAAGTTTGCTCTTAGGCATGGCAATGGGGTGAGGTGGGGACGGGTTTTGCCAACTCCATCCCCTATTTTCATATACTTACCTGTTACCCTACCCGTATTTAACGGGGATGAGAAATTGAATCTCATCCTCGTTCTCAATGGGTTCGGGTATTCCCACCCCATCCCCGTCCCCACAGTGAATCAATTTTTTTTAATAAATAAAGAGTTTTTTTAAGCTTCAATGATAATGTTGTAATGCATTATCCAACAATTTGTGCTCATTTTAACATTTTCTTACCGAATAATTCGGTTGCTCCTTTAACTATCCGTGAAAGTTCTTATATCATGACAATTATCAAACCAAATAACATGGCATATCATTATCAACCCCCTCAACAAAAACAAAAATATGACCTTTCTATATTCGGGTAGGGTTTGGGTATGGGTTCGGGGTGGGTACATATATCCCCGTTATCCGTCTCGTACTCGTATTTTGAAATCGGGGAAAACCCAAACTCATACCTAAACCCAGTCAAATCAGGGAAAACCCGTCAAATTGGAGTTGATTTGGGCGAGTACCCATGGACATGGGTTTTGTTGCCATGCCTATTTGCTCTTGAGGTATAGCAAAGAAATTTATTTTGTTAACTTATAGTTAACCTTCATTATGATAAATGTTTTGTATGAAAGAATTTCAACTTCTTACAATTGATATAGGTAATTAGCAATGGAAGGCTCAAAGGTGCTGAACATCGAGTTATAACGAATTCAAGCACTAGTAGATACACTATAGCCTATTTCATTTATCCAAGAAAAGAAGCAATTATAGGACCTGCCAAGCCTCTTTTAAGTTCAACTTCACCACCCATATACTTATCTATGGAGTTTGGAGAAATGTTGGAGAATTTATACAACAAGGGTCCTAACTTTGAAAATGAACTCCATTTATAAACATTATTGTAAACTCCTTTTATTACTTGTACATAAGAATGTGCATGTAATCATAAATAAGTTGGAGGAATGTTTAAGTTTATGCATAATTTATCTTGTAATTTGACTTTATCAAGGTCTTATGGTCAATTAGTTATATGCAATCTTTCTTTCTCCTGGTCATAAGTTGAACTTTCATATCATAATAGAAAAAGAAAAATTAGCAAGGGAAATTAGTAAAAGAGAAAATGAAATCCCTCACAAATTTCCTCATCATAAAATTTAGTTACAAATTAGAGAGGAATTTTACGTTTTCCCTCTCTAAATTTCTCTCGCTAATTTTTGTTTTTTTAATATATCTTTATTTTTCTCTCTAAATTTCCCTCACTGAAATTAACATGGTAAGTTAATAAATATAATTTTCATTAATTTTTAAGTATACCAAGCACAATGCATACTATTTATTTAGTACCTAGTGGGAACATAGGTCAAACTAACAACAGGTGGTTTCAGCTTATAAATATGCTTTATGAAATATATTATTTTTATTTTCAACCTAATTGAGATGAAACATGTATTTGAAAGTAATGAAAATTTAATTTTTATTCGTCATTTTTGCTAAAACAAACAAATATAAAAAATTTATTAAAATAATTTAACATGACTTAAGTTGCTCTAAAATATTTTGCATCAAGGATATAAAATTTAAACACTGATATTTGTTGAAAAAACATATTGATTGGAAATCAAAATTGTACACTCATACAAAAATTCATTTGAAAAGAAGAATTAATTGTATCAAACATTATTTAAACACTATACAACAAAGAGCTCCTCTACAACATACAACACCTAAACCGAATCTTGTCAAAATCAATTCATTCTACTAACTTTAAATATTAATCAATAAGAACAAGAAAATTAAATGGTCCTGGAAAGGAATTTTAATCTTTAGAAAAAAAATTACACCTACCCCCACCTTTATATATTTGCTTTCATATGTGTCGGTATATCAAATGTGAGTAATATGTCCTACATTGGATGGAAAAGTGAACGTTAAAAACTTTATAAGCGATATGACATATATATTTAATTCATTTATATTTGGGTTAAAGTATGGTGTTTCTCTCACTTGTATGATTGTTCAAGGCCCGATGTGATGATCCCCCCGACCTTTTCATGACCCAATAGTGGAATCATAGACAAGGTTCAACGGAAGGTTCGACTGGTTCCTTGTGTCGAAAGTCTTCTAGGCCACGGGTGTGTGTCCCATTGAGAGTGGCAACAATGATATAAGTAGAAGTGGATGAATAAACTTCCATTCGAGGGGGAGCATACCCATAAAGAATGGATGAAATCATACTTGAAGGAGAGACCGTTGGTATATCAAGTGTGAGCAATATGCCCCACATCAGATGAAAAAGTGAATGATAAACACTTTATAAATGAGAGAACCCACAAACATTTTGGGTTGAAGTGTGGTGCCTCTCTTAATTATATGTTTGTTTAATAACCGATGTGGTTAACCCTCGGACCCCCTGATAACCCAACAATTTGTTCAAACACCTTTCATTCCTTTTATAGCAGAAAAATAACAATATATAAGATTCAATAGTGCAAGCCTTGTGATGGTGATGTTATTTTCACATATTCTTCGGGATGAGGAGACACCTAAAAAAATTATTCAAACTATCATATTCCTAGACACTTAGACCCAAAAGAAATTTTTTAGAAGTTGAAAAATTCAAATTGTCTACAATCCTTCAAACATTTGGGCATCACAACTTGAGGGGATTGTATTGAAAGAGAACTAAGAGTTGACTTTTGAGTTTGAAAAATATATGATCAATATAAAAAACTAAGTCTTTTTTTTTCAAGAAACTTATTATTCATTTTATTTGAGTTTTGTTTTTATAATTTTTATTGCTAGCAAATGCCAAAATAAATCGTAATAAATTTATCAAATAAGTGGTAATCTTTTGGTTATCTTATTTATCCTGACTATTTATGTAACATTCTAAGACTCCGACTTTTATTTATTAATTAAGAAGTATAATTATTTAAATAGGGGCTACACATGCTCAACTATTTACCTTGTCATAAATTAAAAATCATAATTAAAACAACATAATAGTTCATCAACTTCAAATAAAATATAATAAGGTCTCAATATCTACACAATAAAATTGTAGTTTCAAAATCAACTCCAAGAAACATAACAAACGATAAAACACCTCAACCCTAGTTTTACAGAATCAAGGCAGCGTAATCGTCTACATCATTTTTTAGAAATAAATAAAGACAGAAAGAAACTTCCAACACCACCTTCCAAATACCCCACAGCTAAAGTTCCTCAACCTAAGTATCCACACTCCCACGGGTACATACACCTCAAACACATATCAACAAAGTAGGGGTGAGAATACATTCAATAAAAGCATATTTGGTACATATATACAATATCAAAATAGTAGAACTCCAATCATCAACATTTGTACATCATTCTCAACACTCGCCATTTCCAAACATCAAAATATATGTATGCAAATGCACTTCATTCACCTCACCAATATATACAAGTGGTACCAATTCTACTCACCAATTTTGTATGTCAGAGTTATGTTAATTAGCATACGCTCATCAATCTCGCCAATTTTCCTAACATCTATCTATATGATACATGACGAAAGACTCACCAATATCACATATAAATAGTATATATCACCAATAATACATAGTTTTAAAACACATGCTTATCACACCAATATCGTCACCATGTCACAACATTTTATCTCACCATATCACAATATTTTATCTCACCAATAACGACAATATAACATAATATTTTATCTCACCAAAATACAACATAATTAGCCAAATCATTTATCTCATCGATAATAACACTATAACACTGATATAAAATCTCATTCGCCTCTCGATAACATCATCAAGAAACTCCTCATTACTATAACCTAATAACCTCTAAAACACTCAAACACATTCCCCTCACCCATATATTCTACTATCGGACCTTCGTTTTCACATTCGAGACTCAAGTACGAAGAAAAAAAGAAGTTCACCAATGTTGTAAAGGGGGCACGACCGTGCGCCCCCATAGGCACGATCGTGCGCTTATCCAGCAACTTAAAGGAGGGTCTTGGCAAAAAGTTTGGCATGATCCATGCGTGCCACGCGCACGACCGTGCACATTGTGCAGACACCAGATGTTTTGCGATCTTCGATTTTGAAGCCTTCAGAAACTCCAATTCTAACAACAACACACCCAAACCACCCGTTAACAACAACTTTCCATAGAATTAAGTTACCACTAACATTTAAACAAATTTCTCACCAATTCAATTCTCAATCATAAACTATGCACACCAACACCCGTCGCCAAAACACTAATTCTAATCAATTCACTCCAGACCTTTCATAATAATTGCACAACAATATAAAGGGTCAATAAGAACCTCAAAATTTGGGATGTAGATCACAACAATGGTGTGGGTTTTAAGAACCCTCTTTTCCTCTCTACATAATTAATCCCAAGATGAATAGTTTCTCCCCCTTACTTATCACACTTTACTCCTTTCTCCACCAATTATTTCATTATTTCTATTTCCCACTTTCTACCTCTTATATGTATTATTTTAATTCACCTTCTATTATTTTAAATCAGATAAAATTCTATAAATCTCTAAAATCCACAATTTCTTATCAATGACCTATTACTTCAAGTAAAATGCCTCATCACAATAATGAATAATTAGGAACTGTTTATTTAATTCTACTAAATTAAATAAATAAAAACCGGGGTCTTATAATTTACAAATGAATGTATATGGAATAGTGATGTAGCATATTAGACAAGTGTACCAAATCGTTACCAAGTAATAATGTGATAAGTAGAGTATTATATCCACAGGGATTGTCGTTTCGTCCAAACAATTCGCGTTACTTATTTTAAGTTGATGATATAAAATAAAAGAGTTAAGGGTTAGAGATTTGCAATTTTTATCTGTTTGCAACAGAGCAAGTTACATGTTTTTGGTTGCATAAAAGTAAGCAGCAGTTAGGATTCTTCGAATCTTCCCTATTTATTTGTTGGATATTAAATAACAGTAATGTTGTATTTATATATCTTAGGTAGACTATACAAGTGATGAGGCCATTGGGACGTTTCTAACCTAGCTGGTTGTCAAGCTACACCTGCTGATCGCACATTGATCCTTACGTGTGGGGTCTATACTATCTCAGTTGGCTATGTTTATCCCTCCAATGTTTGGGTGCACCTGCTGGTCACACGGTGATCCTTACGTGTGGGGTCTTACCACCTCAAAGGTAATTGAAACATTGACTTTATATTGGCATTCCTAAATTTCCAAAGGTTTGATGGTCACACTAAGGTTATACGTGCACTACGGTATATGGTTATTAATCCTATAAGATTCCCTCACCCTCGTAAGGATTATTAGTGTGGGGCCTGACCAATGTTCATAAAGGGGTTTCCATATATTAATCTTAGGACATTCATAGTACACTCTTTCTCGCACTTAGTAGTTCTACAAACGGGCAGCCCTATCAACGTCTACCTTACAAAGGATTTAAGAGAATGATTCTACTAGGCTACGACTTATTTCCTTCAACCAGACACTTGTTTCCTTAATTATTAATTAGTTAGCTCGTAGATTCAGCTGATTTTACTCAATATTTGTAATGTCACCTCCTAAATACTTACTACTAGGGTCGACTCGCTTTCGGTATCTTTCGCTAGTTATAACTAATAACTTCCTAGATAGATAGAGAAATACTAGTATCAAGATATAAGCATCAGGATAGTAATATCAATATTAGGCTCTAGGCCCGACCCTTGGCGTGTGCAAACAACTCAATGGAGCTGGGCCTCCCCAAGGTTTGGGCCTCATATAAAATATTATAGTCCAGTAAACAAGTAATAAATATATATAGCGTTAGGTTTATTTCATGTTTGATGAAGTGGCTTAGTGGTACAATTTCAAGTCAGTAATGCTTGGGTCATGGGTCCAACACTCACATTTCATGTTTTATGATTTCTCCTTTAAAAAAAAAATGTTTTATGATTTTCTTTTTCCTTTTTTCTTCTTTTCGTTTCCTTTTTGCTTCTATAATTAATATTTTTAGCATGTCCGGGCTTTGACTTAGACATTATTTTTTATGGATTTGAAGTTCATCTATCATCTCTTCAATTTAGTCTAATTGTCCTTAATATATTTGATTATATATTTACAAATGAAAACATAATATAATTTTTTTTCTTCTTATTTTGTTAGAACACTTCTTGTAATTTTTGGCTCATGCTTATTGTATAAGATAGTTGAACTCTAACAACAAATATTATAATTTTTTTTATTTGAAAGAACAAACGTTATAATTATTCTCTAAAAAAAAACATTATAAACCTTTTATTTTTGGCTTTGTACAAACTAAGGAAAAATATAACCTAGAAGATTGATAAAGATATTCGCTTGAATTGTAATTTTATATTATTGATTAGAATATTGATCTTTTATGTATTAGTTACAATAAACACATTTTTTTGGTCTTTAAGGATCTTATTTTCAATTTAAATAGATAATTGCTCTTTTTTTTGTAAAAAAGTTTTTATTTTATTAGTGGGCCTATTTTTACATGAGAGCCGAGCCTCCAATTACCTAGGGATGGCATGTTAGGCTCTGTACAACGCATCTAACCTAGAGTTGCGCTACTAAAGAAATAAACTAAATTCCTAATAAAACTTAATAGCAAACAAAAGATAAATAAAATAAAAACAATATTATTTTAAATAAATATTCAACAAAAATAAATAGAGGGTCATCTTAGAACTCTAACCTAAAAAGAATTAGTTACAAATGGTAACTAAAAACAAATTACTAAAGATCAAAACATACCCTAGAAATCAAGGAGAAGATAGAAACTCCTCTGAAGCTCTAGAATTGTCTTCCTCTTGAACTGCTACAGTTCTGAACGAGAATTTTTGAATGAGAAAGACTTGTATTTATAATGAGAGTTTCTAACTGGGTTTGGGTTAAAAACACAGACTTTACCCACCAAAAAATAGGAAATTACGCTTGCGCCCCTCACATTTTAGATGCTTAGGGCGCATGAGAAGCTCTAGGCGCATGAGAGTGTGGCAAAAGCCATGCTCTAGGTGCATGTCATGTGCTCTAGGTGCATGACGTGTGCTCTAGGCGAATGGCACTGCTTCATGGGCCCAATTTTTCCGATTTTCCATCGTTTTAGGTCTTCGTCATCAAATAAATTGCCTCGAAACTTGGGAATAGAATTCCTCCGATTGTAAAGTGTCCTGAGGCCTCTTGAATTTTCATTCTTGGTCTTCCCAAAGTCTTCACAAATCTTCGGTTGTTCTTGATTTTCTGATTTGCATGATTTCTTCGTGTATTACTTAAAAAACCCCCCTAAAATTGCTATGTTTTGGAAAAACTAGAATTACAAACTAAAATATATAAAACATTACAAAAGTCCCAAAATTATACACAATCGTTCTAATACTCCTCCTTTTTTATACTAAAACCTACTGAAAATAACTGAAAAACATGCTAAGAATACCGTATGATGACCTATCATCAAATAGCATAATATATTTTATTGGGGCAGTTAAACATAAAATATGATTACTCAAACAAATAAAAAATTATAATTTTGGGGTTGCCATTGTTATCTGATACCCACCTTTACCTATAGGTACACCTCGATTTAATAAGATTCATAAAAAAACAAAAACACGGGTACCATACATCTAGAGTACTGAAGTTCAAATTGGTTGCTAGATGTGAACAATTTATTCTTCATGAGGAAGTGAACACACATTTGTGAGTTTCTACATCCAAGCTATAGTCTTTCAAATTAAAATACCAATTGCATACATCACCAAACTCCATTGAATTCTATGAATTAATTCATTGACATTAATATAAAACATCTAACAATCAGGTATGAGGTTGAATAAAATCCTTTAACTCGTGATATTGTCTCCTTCAAGAAAATTTTGTGAGGCGAAGGAATCAATAATTGCCAAGAATATCAGGAAAATGGAAAAAGCTCCAAGATTTGGCTAGCAATTGTATAAGTAGGACTAGCAAGAATTATAAATCTCGCATGTAAGTTTACGTATTGTCATTTTCATAGTCTTCATGTCCCTCTCACACATTCTGGATTACCGATTCTTATGATTAAAAGGCAATTGCATTATCATGATTGAGTCTTGGAAATGATAATTTATTAGACTCATGGCAAAATATATTTGGTTAGTCTAGTAAACACATCTATACTGTCTTTTTAGCGGAATGGGTTGAGATTTTAAACCTGCGAAACTTGGTCATCCGCTTCTAAGTTCTATCCTACTAATTAAACACTTTGAAGAGTGTGATGGGCGAAGACAATGCAATGAGAGTTAGCCTGTCAAGTGAAAATGTAAAAAAAAAAATATATTTACACTTATTTGAGTTTATAATTCACACTCTATTTTTCAATTTTCTCCTCCATTGAATAGAGACAGGAAAATAAACAAATGTAATCACTTTGATTTCCGTGATTTTATCCTTATGTTTCTAATAGTTTATCGATTGGTGAACTCATGGATTTTTTTTCTTCTTATTAGCTTATTATAGATTTTTAGATGATGAAACATACATGTTTGAATTATAATTTCAACATATTTTGGTGGTCTTAATTTGGCCTTATGTTTTTCTTTTTCAATTTTTTTTGAAGTTTTTGATTAATATATTTTTTATTTTAAAAAAAAAAACTTAGGCAAGTGAACTTGGCATAAAAAGGAGAGGGTGCTATTTTCCAACCCTACACCTCTACGAGACTGCTCTTTTTTTAGATTGGTTAATGGCGGAGCGGGAAAAGACGGTACGGGTTGACCCATTTTTGCATCCTCAGCTTTATAGCATGACACAATAGACATTCTATGATGTCAAATAAATTGAATTATTTGACGAAAAGAATAATGAGGTGTTAAAAAATAAATATGGAGGTTGTTTGCCCAACCAGAAAATTTCATAGGTGTTTTGACTATTTAAAGCCTCTTTTCACCTAGAAATATTCATTAAGCAATTTGATGGTTCAAAGGAAAAAGCAAGTGACCAGAGCATCAAAGCAGGGTGTTTCCCAACCTCACTTTCATTTCTTCTAGTGTATGCTATATTTTTATTTCCTTTGATTATTTATTCAGATGCCATGAGTATCTAAACACGTAAACATTAGGGTTCTAAGATGAACCTTTATTATTTGTTGAAATTCTATATAAGTGCATAATTTCCTTAATCAATATTATATATATATGTATATATATATAAAGGCTAGAAAAACACAGGAGGGGGTTGAATTGCGTTGCCTTTTTTTGAAAATCTTTGTCTAAGTGTTAATTAAAATAGAGCAAGTGAGATAATCATAGAGAGAAACAAGAACAAGCAATTATCCTGGTTCAACCCACAATCTTAGGTTAGACCAATCCCCTTGCACTTCCATGTGACTTTTCGCTATAATCACAGAAGATTACAATTACTTAGACACATAAGTCTAATACTTTCATGTTTTACACAAGAGGACTTCTATTATCAGAGTTTACAAATAAAGTTTGGCTATTTACACTTTGTAGTCAGAGAGTGGTAAAACTAAAGTTACTTCTGATACTTAAAAAATCATAAGATATGAAAGTTTATAAGAATTTCTTTAAGTGTTTGCCTGCTATGTAATTTGACATAGTTTTGCATTTATAAAATTATGTGAAGTCTGTTATTATCTTCAAACTGCTTAGGTCCTTAAATAGGATAGAATAAGAGAGTCGTTGTTTAAAGAGTTTCAAAGCACACAAAATGTCACTGGGAAGCTTTTATCAAGTTTGAAATATTTTGCGTCTAATATAATTTGGTTGAATAGAAGGAAAGAGACCCTTTGATTCTTTGGGAATGACGTGTTGCAGTCTCCTTGTCTTTGAAATTTCAAATAATAAAGTGATAATTAAGATTATCTTCACATGAATTGTTGTTTTAACTTGTTAACTAACATTGCGTATTTAAAACAAAAGATAAAATAAAGAGAGTATTGTTCCGACAGAGAGTTATGAATTCAATTAACTTTCAATAAGGATTAGAAGAAAGTTAAATTATAAAGCTGTGTTTTTAATGGTTTAGAAAATAATAATAAAAAGGCGCCTTGGGATTATTGGTTCATCTTGATGACAAACCCTTCACAAATAAAACCCTAAACCTAGAACTTTATTTTGGACCCACTTTCTAAAGACAAGTTTCTCTTAAGCCTATCACATCTCCTTTCGGTCTCAGTGAGTGTGTTCCTCTAGCAACCACGCTTATTCTCATGGTTGATTGCTATTGGAATCCTTGAAGAACGAAACTTTATTTGTCTCAAGGTTTGCTAGATTATTCTCATGTTTCGCAATCCTTGTCTAATTTCACTTGTTCCAATATTAAAACTTCATCTTTCGATCCATCGCTTAATATTTGTGATGATGAATTAACAAGTACTAATCCTCTGATGTCGCTTTATGAGTTTGATACTTGTTAATTCATTATAAAAACAGTGAAATTAGATTAAAAAGTAGATTTATATAAAATTAGGGTTCGAGGGTTGGTTTGATTAGGATTAGGTCATTAGACTCATCCAACAATCTCAAGACAAGAAGAGTCTACTCACTCACATTCATTGTAGACATAGAGAAGAAGAAGAAGAACATAAAATAAATAACAAGAAAATAAAGATGAACTTTTATTCAAAGAAACAATTGTCACTTATTATTTCCAAGAACAAAAGATGGTTTTACAAACTAGATGGCTGCTCTATTTATAGTCTAACATTAACTTGAGCCCCAAGAATTAAATCACTAAAGTGTTGCACAAGAAACCATGGGCTCTAGGTCAGAAATACTAAAATAGGCAGCTTGTCTAAGAAGAAAAAGCAACAAAATGGTAATATGGGGCACGCCTATGCTATATTTTGGCACAAGATCTTCAATTTCGTTGCACAAGATATTTTTGTATAAGATCTTCATATTTTTGGCATGAATCAGCTCCAATTTTCCTTTCTTTTGCTCTAAGACTCAATCTTTTGAATATTTGTTCCTGAAATAAAATAACTTGCAATTGAAGTAAAATATCTCTAAATGGAAATAAAAACATATTAAATCTAAATAAAAGAAACTC
>Ga0228710_1005404_pt1 | contig 19851 bp, 21 predicted proteins | sample MedpolnodulmetaG_FD_177995 | JGI IMG/M metagenome (GOLD analysis project Ga0228710, IMG submission 177995) | Root nodule microbial communities from Medicago polymorpha collected in Santa Monica, California, United States - pink nodules | ecosystem: Host-associated > Plants > Roots > Nodule... | reverse complement strand
CTCAAAAAGAAAGTGATGATTCTCAAGAACATTCTTCACAAGTTCTTCCAAGAAGCTGGAAAACTGTTGGTGATCATCCTCCTGAACAAATCATTGGAGATACATCTGATGGAATAAGAACAAGACGATCATTTATGAATGATGATATCAATATGGCAATGATCTCTCACATTGAACCAAAGAACATACAAGAAGCAATATGTGAAGAATCATGGGTAAAAGCCATGGAAGAAGAACTCTCTCAATTTGAAAAGAATGAAGTATGGAATCTTGTTCCTAAACCTCAAAATCAATCTATAATTGGAGATTCTCACTCTGAGCGAGAACACTTGATTATAAACATAAAAAGGCATTCAAAACCACAACAAACATCGGATTAAAACACCCATTCATCTCAAATCATCATCTAGTTCATTTTCACCAAAAACCACCATTTTTCTCATTTCTCATTCAAACTTCAAAACAACCACACCAATTCAAAACCCATCAACATACGAATATCAACAAGCATTAATGAAGTGAATTCAACATGTTCCAACAACAATTATACACCAATTCATGAATTTCACTCAAATGGTCAAAAATCATTAAAAACAACTCAACAACTATGATGTTTGAACTATTAACACAACACATCCATGAAGTTCATGATACCCACAATTTCACATGAAAATGGAGCATAAATTTTATCATTTAAATTCACAAAAAGTCACAATTATAACAAAAGCATTTAAACCCACAAGTAGAAAAAGTGATTATAGCTTAAATTGTGAAGAAGAGACTATCCCCCTTACCTCTACTCTTCAACAATCCAATTCCTAGCTTCAATTTTTCTCCTAGCCATTAACCCCAAACTTTCTATCTCTAGTTTTTCTTTGCTCTTCAAGATCTCCTTTCTCTGTCTACCTTTATCTTATAAATGCTTGTGAAAATGAGTCAAATGAAGGTTATGACCAAATTTCTCATAAGACTAGTGTTTATATAGTCTCTACTCAAATGGGTTCAAGCCTAGTTGTCTTAATGGGCTAAATGTTCTTACTAACTAATTCCCTGAGTTACTACTCACTCAACCATCAAGTAACAAGTAATTACCGTCTCCAATTAATTACCACAACTCACTAGTAACTTAATAAAATAATTATTCCCACTTAACACACAAAAAATAATTCTCATAACTAAAAGACTATTTTACCCTTGCTAACCAAATGACCAAAATACCCCTGAATGTAAAATGACTAAAATACCCTTCTCAAGCCAAATTCCACTAATCCTGAATAAAAATACACACACGGCAATTAATTACACACAAGAACATTTAAACACACATAATAATTAAATAAAATAATTCTAGCAAAAGACGGGTTGTTACACTTTGTCTCACATTCATCATCATTTATAACCTCGATCATCTTCATCATTCATTACCTCACTCTAACTTAGTTGCTTATTTCACTAGCAATTTACTCTCTTGTCTCTTCACTATTATTACGCCTGACATCATTTGTTACTCAACACACAACTTTTTATCCCTGTTCTAATTCGTCTTATCTGTTTTCTCAACATCATCTATCATCTTTTATCGACCACACTCTATTCATTTTAACTTAACGTCCTTACCTCACCATTATCATTATTTCTCACGTTATCCCTTACTTTAACCAACGCCTTTCTATTTCAAATTACCTTAGTCTTATTTCTCAACCTAGCATCTACATTACCTTAAACCTCTTCATCATTGTATTTGTTCATTTTGGTTTTATACTCTTCTATCCGCACTACGATCTTGAGCTCATTACTATTCTAAACCATCACCCCATATCTTTTATTATTTGGTCGTCCACCATATTAACCAATTTGTGCTTTAGGACTCGCCGTGTAATCACACCATTTACACTATTAATGTCTCACTCTTCTTATCCTTAACAAACTTAATATCTTTCTTCACTGTTTTTATCATCTCCGACCTTCCCCGTTGCTTTAGCTCTTACTTACCACTTAACCCATTTCATCGATTACTCATCGTCCTAAACAAGATATGTCATCTTCATTACTCGTCATTCAAAAGCATGATTTATTACATCATTTATCATCACCATTCAACAATTATTATCTCAACCTAGTTCTTGTGGGCACCCCGTTCTCCATTCTAATTTTAATGTTTACCTCTCTATTAATATTCCTCAAAACATCTTCCATATTATATTTCATTACTTATTATACAACTCCTTATCTTCCCTTACATCTCGTCTTAACGACCCTCTCTTCACTTACGATCATCTAAATTCGACTTCTATAATCTTTATTCATTTTTACACTTTATATGCTCTTCTCTCTCATACAACATGAGTTCTTTAACTACCTTGACCCTTTTACTCTTCAACTTAGTAATATTCATAGACTCATTATTGGTTTAAGGAGTTTATGTTTAACTTTATCAGTTACCCAGAAAGCACCTACTTCATATCCCCTCTCGTCATCGTCGTTTTCACTTCTTTATCTCTTTCATATTTTATACCCTCTTAATCGACTTACCATATTAGACCTTTTAAATATCCCAAGGGATTACTTAAACTACTTCACCATTTTATGCTCATCTCTAATTAAAGGGACCTATATTTATTCTAGTCATCAATCTTAAACATCTCCTTGTTCCCTCCTCTTATCATTGTCTTTCAATTCCTATTGCCAAGCCATCTTTAACATCATTAGATTCTCATAGTCTACTATCTTTGGTTCATATTTAGGCTTGTTATTATCCTGAGGTAATCACTTCTATTTATGCCTAACACAATCCTCTATTTAGATATTACTTTTTTCGTTTTAACTTAAGGTGTTTATGTTTCATCATTAGTTCCCTTTGCATCATTGATTATCTTAAATGAATGCACCATATTCTTTGTTTATTTTAATCTTATATCCTTCCAACTCACAATTATCTTAGACCCACTTCTATCTTAAGGAATTACATTTGTCATTGTTAACTACCATAAACTATTTTAGACTCACAACTGCTCTAAAGGTTTCATTTCTAAACAACTCCTAATCATACTCCTCTTGCCTGATTATTATACTTTCACAACTTGATTTGATGTTTATATCGAGAATCGCCTCATGATTTTGACAGCATCAGACCATGAAGCTATCACAGATTTTTATATTATTTTCCACCATGGGAGCCTCCTTGGCTCCATTTTTCGACCCTAAATTCACCAAAATCGTCCCTGGTCATCACCCTATGATTACCATATCATCAGAACACTAATTCCTCATTAAACTACCAGATTATCCACTCTTTTCAAGACTAAAAACTCAATTCAAAACCCTACCTAGTTAACCCTCGATTTTCTTCTTTCAACTCCATCTTTCAATTCATTCATCTTCATCCTCTCATCCAAATTCACATTATAACAACAATAACATATTAAAATTTAGTACAACCCTTTTGTAACAGCCCGTTTTTCGCTATAATTATTTTAATTATTTAATATGTGTGTTTTTATGTGCTTGTGTGTGATTATTGCCTTTGTATGTATTTTGTTCGGGATTAGTGGATTTTTAGGAGCAAAATGCAGGCTAGGGTTTGGAATCTTGAAGAGCATGAGGTAGGGAGGAAGGTTCCTTTTTTATAATTAAGCTATAATCTATTAATTTCAATTATGGGTTTAAGTGTTTAGAACATCAATATATTTCTAAAAGAATTTGAGAAGTCCAGAAGCTAATATCATCACTACGCCTTGTTACCAAAACTTGTGCTTGGGGGGCTGTTGACCGCCAGTATATTCTTAAAGACCTGAGAACCCTCCAGAAGGGCTAGGACGCCCTTTAGAAGGGCCAAAACACCCTCCAAAGGGATCCCGGACCTTAGACCAAAAGCTCAACTTACTTAAGCCTTAAGTTACGTAAGAACAAAGCCCATAGTAGGCTATATATACCACCCTTGGGATCATTCTCAAGGCATCTGATAACCATTTTAAACCCTAGATTAGACTATTGTACTTCTGCAAGTACAATGTTTTTATGTTAATTGTGACTTTTGTGAAGTTTGATTGTGAAATTTGTGCTCTTAATTCATGTGAGTCTAAGGGTATGTTAAACTTCATAAAATTTATGTGTTAGATGCTTAAAACTCATGATTGTTGTTGTTGATAAGTTGTCTTGGTGATTTTTTCTTAAATGGGTCAAAATGGAGTTGTTGTTGTTGATTGTTGATACAATGATGAGATTATGCTTTGAATGATGTTGTGTTATGTTGTTGATGGTGAGTTATACCTTGGGTGTTGTTAATTGTGAGGTTATGATTAAGTTGTTGTTGTTTTATGAATATTGATGAAAATGGGTCATTAATGGTGAATTAAGATTGTTGATGAATTAAGGTGAAATGTGGGTGTTGTTGTGTTGAGATAGGTTATATGAACTTTTGTATTTGATCATAAGATTTGGTTGTGAAATGTTTTGGAAAGAAACTTGGGTTTTGGAATAAAAAGTTAGTTTTGCTGTTTGATTCAAAACGCACGGTCTAGTACAGGGTGTGCATGGTGTAACAACCCGATTTTTAGTTAGATTTATTTTAATTGTTTTTATGCGTGTTTATATAAGCTTGTGTGTGATTAATTGCCTACGTGTGTATTTGGACGGGTTTGGTGTTAGAAGGGTATTTTGGTCATTTTGTGGGCAAGGGTAAATTAGTAATTCTACCATATAGAATGTTTTGGTCGTTTGAGTGAGAATAATTATTGTTATTAAGTTACTAGTGGGTTGTGGTAATTAGTTAAAAGTCGGTGACTATTCGTTATTTTTTTCCATTAAGTGAGTAGAAACATTTTGAATTGGTTAATGGGTGTGTTGAGCGCATTAAGACATTAAGAGTTGAGCCCAATAGTGAGGAACCTATTTAAACTCTATTCTTTGAGGAAATTAGGTCACATAGAATCATTTGTTCATTTTCACAAAACATTTCAAGAGAGCTAGAGAAAGAGAGAGAGCTAGAAACAGGGTTTTGAAGAGAGAAGAACTTGGAGAGCAAGAAGAGCTAAAGTGAAGCCTTAGCTTAGATTTGTGAAGATTTGAGGTAAGGGGGCTAGTTTTCATTCATAATCTTCTTGAATAATCTCGTTTCTACTTCTACCCATAAGTGCTTATTTGTAAAAATTGATTATTATGATTTTAATTAGTGAAATTCGTGCTTATGCTTTGATGTAATGTTTGGTTATGATAATTTGATGAGAATTAAGTTGTTGATGATAAAATTACATGCTCAAGATGTGTATATATGTATACTTGTGTTTTCACTCAAAATTGATGAAATACAATGTCGTTGTTAATGAATTGTTGATGAATTCATGATTGGTTGTTGTTATTGCTGTTATGAGATGTTGTTGGTGATTGATGCCATGGGTAATCATAATCATAGAGCTTGCTATGAATTTGTGTTGTTCTTGAGAATTTTCATGAAAATTGGGTCAAATGGTGAATTTTGTTGGTATGATGGTTTGGTTCAAGTTTTATATGGATTTGAGTGTCTTTTTATGTCTATAAACGTTTGGGAAAACATTGGGAACATATTTGGGCATTGCGGATCAAAAATTTGTGATGGATCTAAATTGGTTTTGTTTTGAAAATGAAATGGTTTTGCAAAATGATACCATGAGACGAACTTTTTGATTTTTATGATTCCGTTGTAATTAGCTGGTGAAACACACATGTATACTCTACCGCACTCATATATGGTCTAGTTGTTTACATAGTTGAGGCATTGGATCTTGTTTCCTTGGTCTTGATTTATTTGTTTCAATTATTTTAAAGTTGTGAAAACGAGAGACGAACTTTGTCGAAAATAATCTTTAAGACCGAATACTTTAAAAATCTGTTGTGAATAGTTTTATATGGTTATATGAAGATGTATGAATGATTGTTAGGAGTTGAATACGATGTTTATCATGGTATGGTGTATTTTTGTCCTTACTTTGATTATGAGAAATGGTATGAAGTTGTTGAATTATATGATTTAGTTGATGTTGGTGAATGCGTATATGTTAATTTATGGTGATATTGTTGGTAAATGCATATATGTTAATTGATGGTGATATTGTTGGTGAATGCATATATGTTAATTGACGGTGATATTGTCGGTGAATGCACATATGTTGGTGAATTGATGTTGAACTTATGCATAGTGTGTCATAGGTTCATGCATCATATGTTGTCGGATATTGATGAGTCAATAATAAGTCAATTATTAGTGTTTTTTATATAATATTTAAGTTTATTTTATTTAGATTCAATATGTTTTTATTTCCTTTTAGAGCTATTTTACTTCAATTGCAAGTTATTTTATTTCAAGAACAAATATTCAAAAGATTGAGTCTTGGAGCAAAAGAAAGGAGAATTGGAGCTGATTCATGCCAAAAATATGAAGATCTTATACAAAAATATCTTGTGCAAAGAATTGGAAGACTTGTGCCAAAATATAGCATAGGCGCGTCGCATATTGCCCTTTTGCTGCTTTTGCTTCTTCGACAAGCTGCATGTTTTAGTATTTCTGACCTAGAGCCCATGTTTCTTGTGCAACACTTTAGTGATTTAAATCTTGGGGCTCAAGTCAATGTTAGACTATAAATAGAGCAGCAATCTAGTTTGTAAATCATCTTTTGTTCTTGGAAATAATAAGTGACAATTGTTTCTTTGAATAAAAGTTCATCTTTATTTGCTTCATTTTATTTTATGTTATTCTTCTTCTTCTTCTTCTCTATGTTTACAATGAACGTGAGTGAGTAGACTTCTTTGTCTTGGGATTGTTGGATGAGTCTAATGACATAATCCTAATCAAAGCAAGCCTCGAACCCTAATTTTATGTAAATCTACTTTCTAATCTAGTTTCACCGTTTTTATAATGAATTAACAAGTATCAAACTCATAATGCGACAACGGAGGGTTAGTACTTGTTAATTCATCACCACAAATATCAAAGAGAAGCATCGAAAGAAGAAGTTTTGATATTGGAACAAGTGAAATTAGACAAGGATTGCAAAATATGAGAATAGTCTAGCAAACCTAGAGACAATAAAGTTTCGTTCTTCAAGGATTCTAATAGCAATCAACCGTGAGAATAGGCGTGGTTGCTAGAGGAACACACTCACTGAAACCGAAAGGAGATGTGATAGGCTTAAGAGAAACTTGTCTTTAAGAAATAGGTCTAACATAAAGTTCTAGGTTTAGGTTTGGTTTATGAAGGATTTGTCACCATGACGAACCAATAATCCCAAGTTTTATTATTATTGTTATTTCCCTTTTAAAACAAAATCCAAAATTTTCAACTCAAACTCTTTTCTAATCATTGTTGAAAGTTAATTGAATTCATAACTCCCTGTTGGAAAGATACTCTTTATTACTACTTCGGTAAACCGTGCATTTGCAGATTTACCCCATCAAATTTTTGGCGCCGCTGCCGGGGAGTTATTGTAATTTGATTAATTTTTTTTATAATGGTTAAACTAAAAAAAAGAAATAATCTTTTTCTTTTTCTTTCTTTTCCTTCTTCATTTTCTTTCTTTATTTTTACCATTAACTTTTTGGTTCTTATTCTTTTATGCGAAGAAACAAAAGTCTTGGTGAATTCCTTCCCGAGATCGAAAGATTCTTACATAAGAGAATAAGAGAAGCACAAAATAATAACGATATGGCTGAGGAACGCACTCTTAAGGAGTATGCAACCCCTTCTACGGAAGAAACACATGTTATTATTGTGTACCCAACGGTTGAGGGTAAATTTTTTGAAATAAAGCATGCACTTATTTACTTAGTGTAGCAAAATCAATTTTCCGGATCACCCACTGAGGATCCGAATCTTCATGTTTCAGATTTTTTAAGACTCAGTGGAACCTTGAAGGCAAACCAAGAGGTCGTAAGGCTGCACCTCTTTCCTTTCTCTTTGAGGGATAGAGCTAGTGGGTGGTTTCATTCATTTCAAAATGGTTCTACTACTTCATGGGACCAAATGAGGCAAGCATTCCTTGCTAAATTCTTTCCCCATTCTAAAACTGCTCGATTGAGGGATCAAATAATACGTTTCACTCAAAGAGATGAGGAATCTCTTTACAATGTGTGGGAGCGTTTCAAAGAAATTCTTAGGCTTTGCCCCCATCATGGTCTAGAGAAGTGGCTTATAATCCATACTTTCTATAATGGTCTTTTGTTTACTACAAAAATGAATGTTGATGCAGCTGCAGGTGGAACATTCATGAATAAAACATACACATGAGCATATGCTTTGATCGAGGACATGGCCCAAAACCACTATCAATGGACAGGTGAGAGAGCCATCACTGTTGTTAGTCCTCCACCCTCTTAAAAAGAGGCAGGTATGTACAAAGTTTCTACCCTTGATCATCTATCTACTAAGCTGGACACACTTTTTCAAAAATTTGATAAATTAAGTGTAAGTTTTGTCACACCTGCTCCTGTTTCACCACCATGTGAAGGTTATGGAATACTTGGCCATACTGGCGTTGAATGCCAACTAGGTAGTGATGTTAAAAGTCCCAAGTAATTGAACTATGATCAAGGGATGAGGTCAAACCAAAATTTTTATAACAAAACTCCTCAAAATCCCTTTGGACAACAAACAACACCACCCGGTTATGCAAACTACCAAAGAGTCCCTCAAAAATCTAGCTTCGAAATTTTACTAGAAAAATATGTTATGGATCAATCCAAGCAATTTCAAGAACTTAAAAATCAAAATGGATTTTCGAATGATGTATTTGGAGTCTCTTGTGCTTATACACTTAGTGAATCAAATTCATAATAATTACTTTGGTAATAATAATGAGGTGAGAATTGTATATGTATACATATATATGATGTGGTGATTCATTTGATAATAATAATTGCTTGCTTATAACTTTGAAATGATGAATTGTACTTGTTGAGTTAAGTATGCTAAATGAAGAATAAGGTGAGTAATCCTTTCATTGATTGATGTTGATAAATGATGAGCCTATGTCGATGACTTGATTAGAGATTGAATATGCTTGTTATGCAATGTTAGTAATGTGATAGCTTGAGGTGTATGGAATGGGGGATAATAATCATGTGGTGTTAGTATTCTAGGAGGGATTGGTATGTATATGTGTTATGCATGAATCCTTGACTGCTTATGTTTGATTATGTTTAATTATGGGATGTAACTAACCATAAGTGGTCGATCGGTTGACCACCGTGTGATTTGTTTAAATGGCTTAGGTGATTTGCAGGATTAGTTGTTTGCATGTCTAGATGAGTTGCTGAAGGATAACTGGATGCTACCTCATTTATTGTTTTGGTGTCGTAGTTTCTAGGGATCTGATTACGGGTCGGTCTTGGATATTATTTTTGGTATGTCTGTTGGAGATTTTCGAGACTATGTATTGTTGATGATATGAGTTGTATGATGACATGGCTACTTGGTGATTTCTTTTATTTTGGATGACTGTTGAGATGAATTATTTAGATGTCGATGTAATAATATTTTATTCTGCTACAATGTTTTGAAGAAAATTATTTATGCACGCTTGGTGAATTAATGAAGTAGTAACATCTAAATTCCTCTTATGATTGAATCTGTAGTGTAATTTATCGCTTTAAGGGTTTAGGGTGTTAGAAATTGGTATTAGAGACATGTTCGTCTTGTCCGGACCAGAACCGGGTGATTTTTCTTGTTTGTATGCGACATGTGTGGAAGTACATCCGATACTTGTTTTGTGTTGTTATGTTCTTTTAGGTGAGTTTGAACGTAGTGGGGGAGAAGCAGGTTGCTTCAAGTATGTTGGTCTGGCAAGGGGAGGTATCTTTGGATGGTGAAGCTAGTGTGTTTATAATGTTGGCTTCGATCAAGGAGAGTGGTAAGAAAGGTGTTGGCGATTTGTCGATAGTGCGAGAGTTTCTTGAAATTTTTCCAGATGACATTACCGACTTATTTCTAGAGAGGGAAGTGGAGTTTACAATCGATTTGGTACCAGGAACGAGTCCTATTTTCAATAGTGTCGTATCGAATGTCCACGTTGGAATTGGGCAAGCTGAAGAAGCAATTAGAAGAGTTGCTAGAAAAGAAGTTTATCAGGCCGAGTGTTTCGCCGCGGGGTGCTCCAGTGTTACTGGTTAAGAAGAAGGATTGTAGTAGGAGGTTTTGTGTGGATTGTCGGCAGTTAAACAAGGTGCCGATCAAGAATCGGTATCATCTCCCGAGGATTGATGATCTGATGGATCAGTTGGTCGGTGTAGAAGTGTTTAGTAAGATTGATTTAGGATTCAGATATCACCAGATATGAGTGAAGGCAGAGGATATTTCTAAGACTGAATTCAATTTGTGGTGATGTTTATAGACGATATCTTTGTGTATTCAACGTCAGAGGAGGAGCATGTTGAGCATCTGAGAGTTGTGTTGCACACTTTGAAGGAGAAGAAGTTGTTTGCTTAGTTGTGGAAGTGTGAGTTTTGGCTGCGGGAAGTGAGTTTTTTTGGTCATGTGATTTCAAGAGATGGTATAGCAGTGGATCCATCGAAGGTTGAGGCTCTGTTGTAGTGGGAGGCTCTGAAGTCTGTCTTTGATATCAGAAGTTTTCTTGGTTTGATAGGTTATTACCAGAGGTTTATTAAGAGAATTTTCTAAGTTGGCTTTACCGTTGACGCAGTTAACTCGGAAAGGACAAGCATTTGTTTGGGATGCTAAGTGTGAGAAGATTTTCCAAGAGTTGAAGAAGAGGTTGACTTCTGCGCTAGTGTTGATTTTGTCGAATCCAAAGGAATCTTTTGTGGTGTATTGTGATGCTTCTAAGATGGGTCTTGGTGGTGTATTGATGCAGAATCATCAAGTTGTGGCTTATGCGTCGAGGCAGCTGAAAGTGCATGAGAAGAATTATTCGACTCATGATTTGGAATTGGCGGCAGTAGTGTTTGCGTTGAAGATTTGGCGGCATTATCTGTATGGATCCAAATTTGAAGTGTTCAGTGATCATAAGAGTTTAAAGTATATGTTTTACCGGAAGGAGTAGAACATGAGGCAGAGGAGATGGTTGGAATTTCTTAAGGATTATGATTTTCAGTTACGTTATCATCTAGGAAAAGCGAATGTGGTGGCAGATGCTTTGAGTAGAGAGTCTTTGCATATGTCTGCTTTGATGATTAAAGAGTTAGAGTTGAATGAGCAGTTTCGGGATTTGAGTTTAGTTAGTGAGCTGACTCTGAGTGGTGTCAAATTGGGAATGTGTAAGCTGACAAGTAGCATTTTGGAGGAAATTAAGAATGGTCAGAAAGAGGATTTGGAACTTGTGGATCGAGTGGTATTGGTTAATCAAGGTAAAGGTGTGGACTTCGGATTGGATGAGAATGGTGTTTTGATGTTTCGTGATCGAGTTTGCGTACCGGATGTACCTGAATTTAAGAAGCGGATTTTGGAAGAAGGTCACATGTGTGTTGGTCGATATGGATAGATGGTTACCAAGCTATATAGGGGGTGAATAGCTTTTTGAAATTTTTTTTGGAGATTTGATAAAAATGGATTTTAATGAAATTGACTATTGGAAATTTGCTTGAACAATTACAAACAATGAATCAATAAGAATAAAAAATATGTGGAATAAGATTTTATCTTAGAATTGAGAGATCCATGATACAAATCTTATAACACACTCAATAGTTAATAATCCTTGAACAATATACAAAACACATGAATTTGAATAATTGAATTGGTATTGCAATTAATTGATCCAAATGAAATTGTTATAACCTAAATAAAATGGGTTTAGATTAATCTTTTGAGAAAACACTACATAGATCAAAACTAGCAATTCACTAATCAATTATTAAAATAATTAAGTGCTATATTAAAATAAGAGAGAGAGAGAGAGAACATCGATGGTTATAGAGTAGACTGCTCGTCACGGCGAGCTATACGTGACAGAGAGTAGTGTTTACTCGCTACCCGCTCGCCACGGCGAGTAATTGAGTAACAGAGAGCAGTGTTTACTCGACACGGCGAGTAAGATCGCCCGCCACGGCGAGTAACCTTGTACTAGTGTACCTTTTTCATGTTCTTGAGTTGTATTCATACATTTCTGTTTTGAATTATCCTTTGGTGCATACCTGAAAGCTTTACGTGATATTATCAGTTACTCAGATGGTTTGTTTGTCAAGAATAACATGATTTATGAATTGATATATGAATGAACACATTGATGGTCTATTATATGAATAACTTGTTGATGAAATATTACATGAAGGTATGTATATATGTTGATGAATTATTATATGCATGCTTATGTTGAATTAACATGATGATTATATGATGTTGCAATTAAATGATGAATATCTATGAGATTATAATGTTGTCGGTCGTCATTGTTGTTGATGGTGTCTAGTCGTTGATGTCGTACGTTGATGTTGTATAAGTTGTTGAGTCCATGCATACTCATATAAAGTTGGGAGCTCATGCCTTGTTGAATGTTAATCATTCATATCGCGTTGATTTTAGGAGCTATGCTCCAATGTTGATTTTAGGAGCTATGCTCCAGTGTTGATTTTAGGAGCTGATACTCCAGCGTTGATTTTAGGAGTTATGCTCCAGCGTTGCTTCGAGAGCTTATGCTCTAACACGTTGATTGGTACCACATGCATATTGCATAGTCAAGTTGTTGTTGTGTCGTTGCATTGTCGTTAATATTGAGTTGTTGTCGTTGATTTTAATTGCTAAGTAGAAATAAATGAAGCATATGCGAATTATGATTGATAATAAGTATATGTGAACTATTATTGTTGTTAATTATTGTTGTTTAGGTTGTTAAATTCCGTTGATGAATTATATGCTTATTATTATTGAATGTGAAATCTCACCGCTTCTGTTTGAATGTTGCCTCTACGTGGGTAACGTGCAGATAACCAGGATTAGCTGCTGATGTGAGTTAACTCTCTCGTGCGCTGTCTTAGGGTCGCTCTGATACGTAACGGGATGGGGATTTTTGCTATGTTTTCCACTGTTGCGTATTATATTTGGAACTATGTTGTTGAACCCTTGAATTGAGATTTTCATTAAGTTTTTGATGTTGAGGCCGTAGTGCCAAAGTTGTTGAACTATGAATCCATTTTTCGCTGCGATGTCATTTACAAGGTTGTTTTAATGAATAGTAACTTTACTCTATTTATATTTTAAATGTAGTGTGACATTCCGTTTTACATTGAATACTCTGATTTTTGTATTATTTACATTGTTGGGAAAACGAGGTGTTACAATTGGTATCAGAGCAGGTTGGTTTGTCCGGCCAAGTAGTTGAGTCGCGTAGTGTCCTGTGACAGTTTAATACTGTCAATTAGTTGTCCTGATTGTTGTTTGTAGTGTCGTTGCAAGCTATGGCTCAAGTTGTTGGGCAACACGCTAATGCTGGTGTTGGTGCTGGTGCTAATGATGGAGTGAGGATGTTGGAAACTTTTCTGAGGAACCATCCACCTACTTTCAAGGGAAGGTATGATCCTGATGGAGCTCAGACGTGGCTTAAGGAAGTTGAAAGAATTTTCCGGGTCATGCAATGCAGTGAAGTCCAGAAGGTGCGTTTTGGTACGCACATGTTGGCTGAGGAAGCTAATGATTGGTGGGTGAGTGTTCTTCCGATCCTAGAGAATAGTGGTGGAGTTGTTACTTGGGCTGTGTTTAGGAGGGAGTTCTTGAACAGGTACTTTCCAGAAGTTGTTCGCGGGAAGAAAGAGATTGAGTTTCTTGAGTTGAAGCAGGGTGACATGACGGTGACTGAGTATGCTGCTAAGTTTGTGGAATTGGCTAAGTTCTATCCATATTACACTGCTGAGACTGCTGAATTCTCCAAGTGTATCAAGTTTGAAAATGGCTTGCAAGCTGAGATCAAGCGGGCCATTGGCTATCAGAAGATTCGTCAGTTTTCTGAATTGGTGAGTAGTTGCAGGATTTATGAAGAAGATACCAAAGCTCATTACAAGGTTATGAATGAGTTGAAGGGTAAGAGTCAGCAGAGTCGTCTTAAGCCTTACAGTGCTCCTGCTGATAAGGGTAAGCAAAGGGTAGATGAGAGGAGGCCTAGAAAGAAAGATACTCCTACTGAGATTGTTTGTTACAAGTGTAATGGGAAGGGCCACAAGAGTAATGCTTGTCTTGAGGATGAGAAACGGTGTTTCCGTTGTGGTAAGAAAGGGCATACAATTACAGAATGCAAGCATGGTGATATGGTTTGTTTCAACTGTGAAGAGGAATGTCACATTGGTTCGCAGTGCAAGAAGCCTAAGAAGGTTCAGGCTGGTGGAAAGGTGTTTTCTTTGACTGGTACGCAAACAGTGAATGAGGATTGTCTGATCAGAGGTACATGTTTCTTTAATAGTACTCCTTTAACTGCTATTATTGATACTGGTGCTACGCATTGTTTTATTGCTGTTAATAGTACTCCTTTAAGGGTTCGGTGACTACTTTTCTAGTGTGTTTGAAGTGTCCGTTGTGTATGTTTGGTCGAGACTTTGAAGTTGATTTAGTCTGTTTACCTTTGAGTGGAACAGATGTAATACTTGGTATGAACTGGTTGGAGTATAATCATGTTCATATTAATTGTTTTAGTAAGTCGGTGTATTTTTCTTCTGCTGAAGAAGAGAGTGAAGTTGAGTTCTTGTCTACCAAGCAGCTGAAACAATTAGAGCGTGATGAAATTCTGATGTTTTCTTTGATGGCGTGTTTGTCTATTGAGAATCAAGCATTAATCGATGAGTTGCAAGTTGTGTGCGAATTTCAAGAAGTCTTTCCTGATGAGATTCCTGATGTGCCGCCAGAAAGGGAGGTTGAATTTTCAATTGATCTTGTTCCGAGTACGAAGCCTGTGTCAATGGCGCCATACCGTATGTCAGCTTCTGAATTGGCTGAGTTGAAGAAGCAGTTGGAGGATTTGCTTGATAAGAAGTTTGTAAGACCGAGTGTTTCAGCTTGGGGAGCGCCAGTGTTGTTAGTTAAGAAGAAAGATGATAGCATGAGGCTGTGTATTGATTATCGACAGTTGAATAAAGTGACGATAAATAATAGGTATCCACTTCCGAGAATTGACGATTTGATGGATCAGTTGGTGGGTACACGTGTGTTTAGTAAGATTGATTTGAGATCGGGTTATCACCAGATTAAAGTGAAGGATGAAGATATGCAGAAGACGGCTTTTAGGACACGTTATGGACATTACGAATATTCAGTGATGCCTTTCGGTGTTACTAACGCGCTGGGTGTATTCATGGAATACATGAATCGAATTTTTCATGCTTATTTGGATCGCTTTGTTGTTGTATTCATTGATGACATTTTGATATATTCTAAGACGGAAGAAGAACATGCTGAGCATTTGAAGATTGTTTTGCAAGTGCTGAAAGAGAAGAAGTTATATGCCAAATTGTCAAAGTGTGAATTCTGGTTGAATGAGGTGAGTTTTCTTGGCCATGTTATTTCTGGTAGTGGTATTGTTATGGATCTGTCTAAAGTTGATGCAGTATCACAATGGGAGACTCCTAAGTCGGTTACCGAGGTTAGAAGCTTTTTGGGTTTGGCAGGTTATTACCGCAGGTTTATAGAAGGATTTTCGAAGTTAGCACTTCCGTTAACTCAGTTGACCTGTAAGGGTAAAGCTTTTGTGTGGGATGTTCAATGTGAGAACAGCTTTAATAAATTGAAGCAGCGGTTGACGGCGGCTCCGGTTTTGATTTTACCGAAGTCAAATGATGCGTCCAAGTTGGGTTTAGGTGGTGTATTATGATGCGTCCAAGTTAGGTTTAGGTGGTGTGCTTATGCAGGATAACAAGGTGGTAGCTTATGCGTCAAGGCAGTTGAGGATTCATGAACGAAATTATCCTACTCATGATCTAGAGTTGGCTCTAGTGGTTTTTGTGCTTAAAATTTGGAGGCATTATTTATATGGTTTTAGACTCGAAGTATTTGTTTGATCAGAAGGAATTGAATATGAGGCAGCGAAGGTGGCTTGAATTGTTGAAAGACTATGATTTTGGTTTGAATTACCATCCAGGAAAAGCTAATGTTGTTGCAGATGCTTTAAGTAGGAAAACTCTACATATGTCAGCTATGATGGTTAAAGAGTTGGAGCTACTTGAACAGTTTAGAGACCTGAGTCTAGTTTGTGAATTGTCACCTCAAAGTGTGAAATTGGGTATGTTGAAGATTACTAGTGAATTTTTGAACAGTATTAAAGAAGCTCAGAAAGTAGATGTAAAGTTTGTGGACTTGATGGCTGGCAATAATCAGACTGAGGATAGTGACTTTAAAGTTGATGATCAGGGAGTGTTGCGATTTCGAGGCAGAATTTGTAATCCTGACAACGATGAGATGAAGAAGATGATTCTTGAAGAAAGTCACAGAAGTAGCCTGAGTATTCATCCGAGAGCTACAAAGATGTATCATGATTTGAAGAAGTTGTTTTGGTGGTCTGGGTTGAAACGTGATGTGGCACAATTTGTGTATTCAAGTTTGATTTGTCAGAAGTCGAAAGTTGAGCATCAGAAACCTGTTGGGTTGTTGACACCGTTAGATGTGCCATAATGGAAAGGGGATAGTATATCTATGGATTTTGTGATGAGTTTGCCGAATACTCCAAGAGGGCATGACGCTATTTGGGTGATTGTGGATAGGTTGACAAAGTCGGCTCATTTCATTCCGATTAACATCAGTTTTCCTGTATCTCAGTTGGCAGAGACTTACATTCGCGAGATCGTGAAGCTACATGGTGTTCCATGGAGCATTGTGTCGGATAGAGATCCAAGGTTTACTTATAGATTTTGGAAGAGTTTGCAAGAGGCTTTGGGTTCTAAGTTGAGGTTGAGTTCGGCGTATCATCTGCAGACAGATTGTCAATCGGAGAGAACAATTCAGTTGTTGGAAGATTTGTTGAGAGTTTGTGTACTTGAGCAAGGTGGAACATGGGATAGTCATCTACCGTTGATAGAGTTCACGTACAATAATAGTTATCATTCTAGTATTGGAATGGCACCGTTCGAAGCCTTGTATGGTCGGAGGTGTAGAACTCCGTTGTATTGGTTTGAGTCGGGTGAAAGTGTAGTTTTGAGACCAGATATCGTTCAGCAAACTACTGAAAAGGTTAAGTTGATCCAAGAAAAGATGAAAGCGTCGCAGAGTCGACAAAAGAGTTATCATGATAAGCGTAGGAAAGACCTTGAGTTTCAGGAAGGAGACCATGTGTTTCTGAGAGTCACTCATGTGACTGGTGTTGAGCGTGCGTTGAAGTCAAAGAAATTGACTCCGAGGTTTATTGGTCCGTATCAGATATCAGAAAGAATTGGAACAACATCGTATAGGGTGGGTTTACCACCGCATCTTTCGAATTTACATGATGTGTTTCAAGTGTCGCAACTTCGGAAGTATGTTTCGGATCCATCTCATGTGATTCCAAGGGATGATGTACAAGTTAGAGACAACCTTACGGTTGAGACCTTACCAGTGACGATTGAAGGTCGTGAAGTGAAGAAGTTGAGAGGCAAGGAGATACCTCTTGTGAAAGTCGTTTGGGGAGGAGCGACTGGTGAAAGTTTAACGTGGGAGTTGGAAAGTAAGATGCTGGAGTCTTATCCAGGGTTGTTTGCTTGAGGTACATATGTTGTTGAACTATGAATCCATTTTCCGCTGCGATGTCATTGAAAATTTGACAAGGTTGTTTTAATGAATAGTAACTTTACTCTATTTATATTTTAAATGTAGTGTGACATTCCGTTTTACGTTGAATACTCTGATTTTTGTATTATTTACATTGTTGGGAAAACGGGGTGTTACATCGATCATCATCAAACCTACACACACTAGAACAACACAAACCTTTCCCAATCTTTTGGGAGTTAGTAAAAAACAAGGAATACCATACTTGATTTGTGAGATATAGGATGTACTTAAGAATGTAAAAGTGACAAAGAGAGCACATCTTACTTTTAGTGTCTTGGACAACCTAGAGGGACAAAGATCCTTCAAATCTGCAAGACATAATTGCACAAATCAATTAGGATTCCTTTGGCTTCCAACACTAGTTGGAGCTTTGGGATGGATTTCACAACAAGTTACTTTAGGCACCCACATCATTGCCCCTTTAGGAACTTCGACCCTCCTAATGTGGCAATGAGGTGTGGTGTGACCACTTATACCACAATAATGACACCTAATGGTAGGAACATAATTTTTTCTATGAAACTTGTTTTTCCTCACATAAGAGTATTTAGTGTAAGGTCTTTTAAAAGGAGTTCTTTCATCTTTTGAATTCATAGCAAAAGTCATGGTTCCCTTAGAGACATGTTCTAGCTTCTTATTTAGAGAATTTATTTCTTCATGAAGACTAGGACAAATCTCACAACTAGCAAAGTCCATCCAATTATCATACTTGGGTGACTTTGTCTTAGGTGATTCAATTGTGGGACTTAAAATTTTCTCATTTACAAGTAAAGCATGCTCATCTCTTAAACATTCACATGCTTCCATAAGTTTATAAATTTCGGATTCTAGTTTCAAAATAGTTTTCTTTTGAGCAATTAGTTTATCAAAAGCATTTAGAGATTCGGCATGCATTTCCTCAATGGAATCTTGTAGGTCCTTATAAGTGGGTTTAAAATCGGAGTAAGAGTCGGAATCGGAGTCTGAGAAGATTACCTCATTTTTAGCTTTCTTTGTTTGACCCATGAAGCATAGGTCATCTTATTCCTTGTTTTCAGTATCACTAGTGTTGGAGATAACTTAATCTTCTTCCCAAACAATGTAGGCTTTTCTTTCCCTTGAGTTTTGATTGGCTTCGGATGTTCCTCTTTCTTTAGCTAGTTTCGGGCATTCATTCTTGTAGTGACCCACTTTGCCACAACCATAGCAACTAACCATTTTCTCATCATTATACGATTCTCTTCTCTTCATTGAGGCCTTCTTTAGTTCACTAGATTCTTGTCATTGTGCTTTAACCCATTTCTTTTAATGTAACGGTTGTACCGTCTAACAAACATGCTCATTTCCTCTTCATTTATACCATCATAATCAGATTCTTCCTTATTTTGAACCGAAGAGGTAGAGACGGACGAAATGGTGCTCAAACCATTGGACTTCCTTTCCTTCCTCTTAGAGTCATCATCACTTGACTTGAAGAGATTGATCTCATGCTCATGTTCCTTTAGTTTGCCAAAGAGTGTGACCATACTAAGAGCATTGAGATTTTGTGATTTCTTGATAGCGGTGACTTTTGGTTGCCATTCCCTTGTCATACATCTCAAAATCTTATTAGTGGAATCTTGGTTTGAAATTGTTTTACCAAGGTTTTGCAACTTGTTTACAATATGAGTAAATCTCATTTGCATAGATGACATGGTTTCACCATCATTCATGCAAAAAACCTCATATTGTTGCACAAGGGTTTTTCATAGTTTAACTTCATCGGTTCCTCCGTGAAGGGTTTCCAATGCATCCCACATATCTTTAGAAGTCTTAAAATGAGATACGAAATGATACTAATTTAACCTAAGAGAGGAGATGAGGATATTTTGTGCCATCAAATCGTATTGGACTTTCTTTTTGTCATCATCGCTCCAATCGGCTTTAGGCTTATCTTGTGCTACATCGTTGGCAACAACTTGCGGATCAAACCGCCCGTTGACCACGGCGTCCCACACGTCCATATCCACCGATTGGATGTGAACACTCATGCATTCTTTCCAATAGTCGTAATTTTCTCCATCGAAAATAGGTGCCCTATTGTACGCCCCCTTGGGGGGGGGGGGTTACCAAGCTCTATGATACCACTTGTTGGTCTATATGGCTAGATGGTTACCAAGCTAGAGGGGGGG
>Ga0228710_1005403_pt1 | contig 19855 bp, 14 predicted proteins | sample MedpolnodulmetaG_FD_177995 | JGI IMG/M metagenome (GOLD analysis project Ga0228710, IMG submission 177995) | Root nodule microbial communities from Medicago polymorpha collected in Santa Monica, California, United States - pink nodules | ecosystem: Host-associated > Plants > Roots > Nodule... | reverse complement strand
TGTTCTTTATATGGGTCCAATAATCATACCCTCACCATCAACACAACCACCACCTATTATTCATTCTCCAATCACCTCAACAACAGAATCAAATTGGATTCTTGGTGGATCTCTACTTGTTATTGAGTATCTTATTGTTCCAATATGGTACATTATTCAGGTATATTAAATTCACTAAAAAGCTCTAAACAATGATTTGAGGCACATTATGAATTTCCGATTTTTCATGTAAATCACTAACATAAAATTTTGTTCCTTGCAAATAGACTACTGTTATAAAACAATATCCAGCAGAGATTATTGTGGTGTTTTTATACAACCTATGTGGAGTACTAGTGTCTATACCAATATGCTTACTACTAGAACCAAACTTGAGTGCTTGGAAGATAAATCCTGATATAACAATGATCTCCATCATATGCTCGGTAAAGAAATGAATTATCTCAATTTGTAGATATTTTTTTGAATTTAATTTATGAATTAAAAAAATTATTTATAATTTGTGAAATATTTTATTTTAATGACATTTTCAATTTCTAAAACCATTTTATTTTATTTAAATTTTACATACACCAAAGTGTTCAATATCTATAATTTTTGGACCAAATAACAAGCAATAATTTCTAACTCAAAATTTTCATTTTCATGCAGGGATTCTTTTCTACAGGACTAAGTTGTTTGGTTCACACTTGGGGACTCCATATTAAAGGCCCTGTGTATATATCACTCTTTAAGCCTTTGTCAATAGCTATTGCTGCATCTTTTAGTGCTATATTTCTTGGTGATGCACTGCATTTTGGAACGTACGAGTTTCATTCCCTTACTTTTTTCTTAAATTTTAATTATTCTAGAAAATTGAAGGCAATGAAACAACACAAATATTTGTCTCATTTAGTGTATTTTATTATGTGCACTTTTAACATATGCAATTCATTTTTCAAATGTTTGCAGTGTAGTTGGAGCAGTAATAATATCAATAGGATTTTATGCTGTTTTATGGGGGAAATCCAAAGAAGAATCGAATGATGACTTTGAAATAGGTAGAGTTCAACTTCCATCAAATAGCAAGACTCCTTTGTTGAAGGTCTCAGACGTGATGGATAGATAGGAATCACAAATAACGATTCTTGAAGATGCAGATGATAAATACAGTTGTAGTTGAAGTTGACGATTAAAACTTATTGAGTTAATTGTTCAAATTGACTCTGGAATATACGCAAAGTCTGAAAAAGACATCGTATAAAAAAGACAGATTCTAGTATTGTAATTTGAGATTTTTCTTATTTTTGCTCGTATTTTTTGTTAATGTTAATGACATTAAAATATGACTCTCCTCATAAAGTTATAATTTTTCGACAAAGGACGAACTAATTATGAATTTTTAAAGCGCACAAAACTCAAAAAGCAAAACAACAGACATCTCGATCAAGAAATCAAACTTTGAGTTGATTGTTTGCAGAGACATCTATAAAAATATATAGAAAGGATTTGCAAACTTTGAGTTGATTGTTTGCATTTCGAAGACACTCGATTTAATTTGATTTGTCGACCAAAACATGCAAAATAGCATAAGTATATCAGATGTGAATTTTTCATTCCTCAAACGACTCTTCTCTCTTCATAGCTCCTAACTCTCTTGACTCCACTGGTCATATTTGTAATGGCTCATTCCTCTCTTGACTCCACTCCACTCTTGTCTGGCCTCCCTTCCAAATTAATCGCCGCATCCTTACCTTATGATAACACCCCTCCTTTTGATTTTGCGAACTATCAATTGGTCATGTGTTGTTTATTGTTAGAATTAGGAATGACAAAGAAGCATTTTGTTGCCTTTCTTCCCAATCAATGTGCTTCAAATCCCTAATGTTTATGTTTTTGTTCCATATTTTTGTGCTTCATATTCTTATTCAACTCCTTATCATATCATGTCTCTATACTACCATGGTTATCAAATGGACCCTGAAAATATACAAGGGAGGGAGTGTTTAATTTAGAAAATTCTATGTTTAAATCAATGTAGTGTTTTAGATTGACTTCTAATATGAACATGGTCAAAATGTTAGTTTTGTAATAAAATTATATAGTGGATACATGGAGGGCACCTGGATCTCAATACCCACAGGTTACTCATATAGTGGGTACACACGCGGGTACAAGGCGGGCACTTGTATCATATTTATCCAACAGGGCGGGGATGAGTATCATACTATATGTATCTATGGATACCCATTGAGATCCCTATCTATGACTGTCAGTTGGCACAAACCCCAACATCATCATAATCATATATAGTCTTGAAAACTTGAACGAACAGAATCATAGGCTTTCTTGCGGTCCACCTTAAAAATAAGATAGTCGTTTTTGGCTTTCTTAGCGTGATCAATAACCTCATTCACCACCACCACCATGTCCATCGTATGTATGCTTGATAGACTTTTAACAAGTGTACTAACAACTCATAAAAGTAATAAAATAAATTTGTCTCTATATACTGTTTCAATCTCAACACAACAATTTAATTATAATAAAGATTTAACAGATGGGGGAGCACTAGGCACAAAATTTGGTTTAACAATCATAAACAGGTTTGTAAAAATGTAAATAACTTTGGAGAGATATCTAAAAGAAAGATGATCATGTCTGTCGAATCTTCTATTTTTCATTGTTATGTAAATCACACTTATTCTCTATAGTTACTCTCCTAATTTCACGATAAATTAACAAAATAAGTATGATCAATCTATTGACTCAGAAGTCAGAACCCTCTTCCCAGATTACAACACCTTAATATCTTGGGTGAGTCTGTAATCTTTGAAGGTTTTATCGAACGTTAATTTTTTAATCACAACTTAACAATCTAATATCTCTAAAGTGATATGATAGGTTGAACAAAATACTAGAACTAAACCAATAGCCAGGACTAGTAGACAATTGATAATTAAAAATAAATTCATATGTGATATCAAGATATAAAAAGCATTACGAACTTATATTACTAAACGAAACTAAGATTGTAATTACATTGAATATAGTTTCAAATGTTTCAATGAACTGAATATTCCTCTTCCATCAAAAGTTTCAATCCATCTCTGAAATTTGTGTTTCAAATCACCATAACCCAATTGATAAAGGCTTTATACACTCATATGGCGTCAAAGAACATGTAATGCATCTTTTAAACAAACCACATTGTTATTTTGCGTTTTTTTACTTGCAATGAAATAAATTGGGAGTTACCATAAGATCCAAGTGGACGAATATTATTATACAATTTTTCGCATTTTTATACTACCCATGTAGGTGGTATGGATGTGGGTGCTCTAAAAATTCACTTAAATGTAAAGAAAAAAAATGAAGTGTTCGTGGTTTGAGGCTCTCACGAGACCATTAGTAGTTTATACAATTTTAAACTTACCATGTGCAAATTCGTATATAATAGAAAACTGATACTCAAATAATCAAGTTATAAAGATTCTGATAAGAAAACTCCAGCATCAGATTTCAGTAGAAATCAACCGGCAATTTCAATACAGAACAGCATGCACAATATGGCAAGGCACCGTACGTAATAATAATTTTGTAAAAAGAGCATGTGGGCCACCTCTTCCATTTATGGATTTAAATTTAATCATCACCAAAATCTATGGAAATGGGGTCTACTGCGATATTCATGGATCTCGAGAACTGTTCCATTCCTACACAACTAAGAAGTTATGAATTGATTAAACAAAGAATCAGTGCTTCTCTTCGACTAGGCGGTATACGAGTAGAAGGCGGAATCACTGTGAGAGCATTTGGAAACGTTAATAAGATAAGCGCTGATGTTCGACGCCAATTCAAAGCTGCACGTATTGACTTGGTTGATGCTCCTTCCGGCGGAGGTTAGTATTGTTTAACTCTTCATTTTGTATGGTTTATGTATAATTTCACTTGAATGTTTTCTTTGATACTTATCAGTTTCATTTAGTTGTTTGAGACTTACGAGTAGAGATCACACTCCGGAGCTTATTTTCCGCTTATGAAAAATAGCTTATGCAAATAAATAAACTTTTATATTAGTTCACAAGTTCTCACTAACTTAACAAGCTTATAAATAATAAATAAAAGCTTATTTATTTGCATAAGCTGTTTTGCATAAACTCAAAATAAGCTCAATCCAAACGGGCCCAATAGCAATGATAGTTATACTATAATTCCTAACCTCCTAAATTTACGTCACTATAATTTATTCTAAAACTAACAGTCCCTAATAATAATCCATAATCACTCCTTGTTTTATATATCCTATCATACTAGTACTTTGTAATGAGCTAGTTTTTGATTGATGATAATTTGTACTATTATAGTATACAAGAAAGTGAAATTGATGAGGATACATGGAAGAGATGAGACAAGTTTCAGATAGAATGACATGATTAATGTTGTGATTATACGATTTGCCATTTTATTTCTCCTTACTGACCGACTGACTGACTATCATGCTTTTTTAGGTGTAAAAAGAAATGGGTCTGATGTTATGCTTATTAACAGCATGCATTCCTGGTCGCGTGAAAATCCAAACGGAAATATCCTCCTTATCGCGGATGATAGTGATTATGTCGAAACCTTGAAGTTTATGGAAGAAGGTGGGCATAAAGTCATGATCGCGGGGGGATGTGATGCCTCAGAACTGCTGATGGAACACGGACAAGTATGGTGGAACTGGCCCAACATAGTCCTTTCAGACTCTGGCAGTTCTCCCCTATACTATCGAAACCCGGTTAGTTTCATTTCAATTTACTTTTTTTTTGCACCAATTTAACATTCCTATTTTTGGAAATGAAAACATTGAGAGAGGTAGCAGAGTTTGGCAATTTTTTTATCATTCCTTTTCTATCCTTAGGTTGTCTCGTAATAATTATTGGATTATGTCATATCTTGAATACTATTTTGTATTGGATTAGGCTGCATATCAAAAATTAACGTGTGCATATAATTAACATAATTATAGAGATGTCAGTCTGCATATTTTAGGCAAATACATGAATGGTGTTCAATGCACAATTTTCAGTTTTCCTTGCATACAGTGTTAGCAGACCAGCTGTTATTAGCAGGGTGTATGTTAGGTGTCATAGAACTTAGAATTATCACAGTTGTAATATAGTTGGGTAACTAATTATGTCAGCGATTCTATTAGAGTTATCTCAGTTGGGACAGCTGGGTAACTAATTATGTTAGTGAAATAGAATTATAATTAGACTTTGGAGGGAAAGCCACTCTTCAATTAAATTGTGCAGTTTAGAGAAACTTATTGTAGGATGGTATAGCCTGGAGGTGTCTGTGCCTTCTCTTTTGAAGAAGGAAACATTATGCTAACAATAACATCTACAACTATAAAGCTTCCACCATGACCGTAACAAACTCTAACCGTTTCAACAAGGCTCACCTCGTGTAAAATTATTCAACAATAAGCAATATACTAACTAACATTCATGTAAAACACATCTCTATATGTTTTAACTTCCAACAAAGTCATCGAGTAGGAAAGAGTTGAAAATTGTAATCAAATGTTAGGTTTTAGGGGTTTTACTATAGTTGTACCCAAGTTGTATCTTTTCCTGTCATGTTATATCGATTTGAACGCACCGTTCAACCGTCTCTATGAACTCGTACGTTTTTATGTTCTGAAACATGATCTTGTCTACCTTGATGACAGTACTAAGTTTGTTTTCCCCAATATAAATAAGAACACTTTATACATTTCCAAATGTTGTTAGGTAAGATTGAGAAATGCTAACATGTGCCCTAAGGGAACATGTTAAAGTACTATTAATGGAAATTACATATTGGAATTGTGACAATTTAATTTTTAAGCTTTTGATAATTACTTTTTTACAATAAAAAATACTTACTACTTGTGGAAACCTTATTTAGCATGACCCGGTAAGATTTTATTAATTTTCTAGTATATACCTTGTAGCCTTTTACCACTACGAGTACAAGGCTTGCGACTAGACTAGCTGTAAAGCGTTTAAACTTAAAGGTTTTTCCCTCTAGATTCTGATAAGCATTTGTAGTGCTATGTCAAATCCTTACAGTGTATGCCTTCAATGCCCATATGCAGTTTTAGACACTGATTGCTAACTTTTTTCATTTACAGGATGAGTCAGACTCAAAAGAGAGATTGGGTCCCATAAATGTCGTTATTCGAATTTTGCAAATTTTACAGCTCGAACATGTATTGCCTACACTTGAAAATATCAAAGAATGCTATGATGCTCGTCCTGAGCTCTATTCCAGGAATTATATAAGTATTGATAATGCTTTGCAATGGGCATGTGAACACAAGAAAGTTACCATTGAGCGTATTCGAGTTGCCAGCCACGGCAATCTTAGTTTGTACAGATTAGTTGACAGCCACCTTGGAATTTGTTCAAACCCTAAGGTTGGGACCAATATTGATTATATACAAGTGTGGCCACTATTGCAAACTTTTTTGCTCAACAATATTGGTGGAGGAAATCGATTAGAACCAGGAAAATCCATGTACGTTTTTTATTTTCATTTTAATTGCACTCTTTTATATTTTGTCCAGTTCGATGATTTATTATCGAAAATTAATGTTAAGAGTTGATTGTGTAAATTAAATATGAATAATTTGAGTAATTGAGCTCAATTATTTCCTGATTGAGTAATTGATCATCGAATAATTTGATGTGATGATTGGAGTATAAGTTGAAATTAAGATTGAACATTTTTTGTTTAGGTTTGAGTTTGCTGGAATTCTCCAGAGGAAGTTCTTTAATGTCTGTAACTTTGGTGAAAAGCTTCTGATCGGTGAGATATTAACTGTAATCCATGTCATGCTGAAGCCTAAACTCAATGGTGGTTTAGATTGGATGGATAACCATTGTGCTGAGGAATGGGCTCCAAATTTCAAGATGCGGAATATTAGAAGATATAAAGGTACAGTGTTCATAAATATTTTTGGTAGCTACAAATTTGATAGTAAGATTTATGTTTACACCTCTAACGATGTCGTTTTTTGGTTGTTTCTTTTCAGAAGAAGACATTGTAGGGGGGTAGCTTCAAGACTTTGACGCTGCTGTGGTTCACTTCGAAAATATTGTAGAAATAGCTTATCATAACATGTTTTCAGCTCAATTCTCTTAACTCTTCATGACCCTTGTAGAAATAGCTTATTTGTAAGCTCAGTTATTCGTGAGATGACCCTTGATCTGCATTATTGTAAGCTACTTGAGTGTTTTTGTTTTTGTTTTTTCAAGAATTTCAGGTGCAACATGAGGATATTTTGAAAATCACATCCTATTGCCGTGGTCGTTGGTACAGGGTTGTCACTCAATTAGGATTGAACTAATTGTTGTAATAAAATACAAATAGAAAACTCTTTTTTTTTCATACTTTAATTTTAACCTTTTGTTGCATATTTTATTTCATTTTATTAAGTATCAAATATGAGTTAGGATCTTCTCCATTTATTCCATTTGGAGAGATAAAGACACAAAAAAAAATCTTAAAAATGATTGGCGATGGTGAGACCCATTTAATAATAGAACTCATCACCTAATTTTGTGTCCATCTCTTTCATAATGGTAATCTCCATTTTTTTTTATAAATGGAGAGGATTTGAACTCATCAAATATGAGCGAGTCAAATGATCACTACATGGTAAATAGTTTCTTCTTCTCCTTTTTTCCCTCTTATTTATTTACCACCAGCGAATGAGGGTGCCAAAAATTTGGATGTTTGTTTAGCTTTCTTTAAATTGGACTACATTTTTTTTTTACTCTTTTGTCTTTTGTTTTGATTCAATGTTACTTTGTTATGTCTTTTTTTTGATATTATTGTTTTTGTATTTCAGGTTTCTTTAGTATTTGTAGTTTAAATTATATGAAGATGATTCATAGATCAACACTGCAAGTTTTTTTACTTGTTCCCGTACAGTATAGTGATATACAACCAATTGTTTGGTTGCATGATATCGTAATGCATGACATAAGAAGAAGAATAACCTATTTTTAATTTCTACATTTAAGATGGACCTTCTGCAACAAAAAGATAGGAAAAGAATGTAGATAAATTTTCTCTTGCAAATATCAGTGTATGTACTCAGATATAGGAGGTCGTTATGTGACTTGACATCCGGAGGAGAGTATGGCTGTTGTCTTGAATGTTGATGGCAACAGTTTTAGAAATCCCAGTATATCTGGTTTTGGTGGCATTTTTCGTAGGAATGATGGCGGTTGGCTATATGGGTTTGTTGGAAATATTGGTATTTCCACATTCAATACATGTAGAGTTGTTAGCTATGTGTCATGGCTTGAAAGCAACTTGGGAAAGAGGGTATAGGGATGTGATTTGCTATTTTGTATCATGGCTTGAAAGCAGCTTGGGAAAGAGGGGATAGGGATGTGATTTGCTACTCTGACTCGACTCTGGTTGTTCAGTTATTTTCAACCATGGCGAATCTTTGACATCATTATGCGGCAGTTATCAATAATGTGCAAGATTTATTGTAAAGGAGTTGTAGAGTCCAGTTAAAGAATTCTGTGAGGGAGGCGAATTTGTCTACGGATTTCATGGCTAAACTAGGAACTGCAAGTTCTGAGATTTGACGTGAGTTTTTGGAGCCATCCGAGAGTTTTCCACTGTTGCAGGCTGATGCCCGACAAAAGATGCATCATAGAGACTAATTTTTAACTGTTTTTTCTTCTTCTTTTTGTTATATTCTTTTCAGAAAAATAAATAAAAATGTACTCGAATATTGTGCACCATAACATGACCACTTGACCAGCTCACAAAAGTCTCATTTCTGTTGTGTATTTTCCCATAAATGTGATTGTGAAGTAAATAAATAAATTCTGTCAAAAAAAAAGTAAATAAATAAATAAATAATAGTAATAAATTTTTGCCAAATTTTTTTTACGTATTTTCCTCGCATTCATTGTTACAAATCTCCAGTAATTTTTACATAATCATGAATGAAGTAAAGAAAAAAATTGTTTTAATCTTATTTTACATTCTTTTGATGACATTAATTTTTTGATTGGCATCTGGAATTGGACGATTAGATAAGATTTTTGCTGCATGCATGGCCTTTATTTTGATTGGCACCTTGAATTCCAGGGGCCTAAAGTTCTTGCAATATTAACAATTAGTAAATTTTAGAGAAAAAAAATTAAAGTACTTCCTTCGGTTGTAACTATATTCAAAAGTAAAAACGTATTTAGCCCAAATTAAGAGTAAATACATTTTGAATTTTACTTATATTTAAAATTGGATTAGTACTACAAAAATTGAGTAGAAGAAAACATAGCATATGAAACACAAAAAGGAAGAGTAAACTAAAAAAACAAGCTAAGTACACAGTTTTATAGTCCTTTTTGTTTGTAATTGATAGATTATAGCTGATGACTGATGACTTAAGTGTTTGATAAAATTAGTGGATCAAAAATAGGGTAAAGGCTATGGTGGGAGACCTCTTTAGGTCTCCTACGGTAGGAGACTTGACTTTTTTTCTTTCTTTTTGCTTGCAAAATAGATGTCAACCATTAGATGTAGTTGAAATTTTTTGAATGGTTGAGATTTATAGGTTATATGACCCACTAAGATTGTATTTTTTAAACATATATATTCATTTTAAAAAAGAGTGTTTTTCGCATTGTTGGAAAAATTCCCATCAAGTTCATACAAGCTCATACAATATAAAATTATTCTCTACGAGAAAATCATGTTGAAATATTTTATTATTTAATTATATTTCGATATCATTATGTGGGCGAATATCATAAAAATAATTATATTAGTTATTCATTTTGTGTGCAGAAGGATTGTCGGCACTGATCAAAAAAGCAGAAGGTCAAGGAATAATTCATGGAGTGAAAATTTGCAACAACGCTCCAATTATTTCCCACTTGTTATTTGCCGACGACTGCTTTCTCTTTTTCAAAGGTTCTGCTGATGAAGCAAATGTTATGAAAGGGATCTTAGCAACTTATGAAGCGGCATCTGGGCAAGCTATAAACCTTCAGAAGTCTGAAATTTTTTGCAGCCGCAATACACCAACTGATGTGAAAACAGATATTGCAAATATTATGGGTGTACGGCAAGTGCTTGGTACTGGTAAATATTTAGGGGTACCGTCAATGGTTGGAAGAAGTAAATCATCCACTTTCAAATTTATAAAGGACCGCATATGGAAAAAAAATCAACTCATGGAGCAGCAGGTACCTCTCTCAAGCAGGAAGAGAGGTCTTAATCAAATCTGTCCTACAATCCATTCCTTCTTACTTAATGAGTACTTTCCTTCTGCCAAACTCGTTAATCAAAGATATAGAAAAAATGCTCAACGCTTTCTGGTGGGGACACGGAAATGGAAATAGAAGAGGCATGCATTGGTTATCTTGGGAACGGCTTACGGTTCCAAAATACCTTGGAGGTATGGGTTTTAAAAGCCTCAAGGCTTTTAACATGGCAATGTTAGGAAAACAGGCGTGGAAGCTTCTTACTCACCCTGATTCCTTGATCACTAGGTTACATAAAGCTAGATATTATCCCTCTAGTGACTATATTGCCGCAAAAGTAGGTCACAACCCAAGCTTTGTCTGGAGAAGCCTTTGGAGTGTCAAGGCGGTTGTTGAAAATGGTCTTCAATGGAACATTGGGTCGGGAACCAACATATCAGTTTGGAACCCCTTTTGGATTTGGGGCAATTACTCTATCCCTCGATCTGCAGACATGAATAACGCAATGGCATCACTTAAAGTGTCTGATATGTTCGTTCCAAATATGAAGCAATGGCATATGGAAAATATCTTCATTCTATTTGACAATAATTTAGCTCAACAGATTTGCAGAACCCCACTTTACAGTTCGGTACAACAAGATACACCCATGTGGAAATTGGAAAAAAATGGTATTTACTCGGTTCGCAGTTCGTACAGAAGCATCATGGACAACAGCTTGACCGTTCAGCAGCACAAACTTGACGGTAACTGGAAGAAAATATGGAGCAGCAATGTCCCACCTCGAATTAAAAAAATTATTTGGCGTGTTACCCGGGGCTGTCTTCCAACACGGCTTCGATTACATACTAGAGGTGTAGTTTGCCCTTTGCAGTATCCGTTTTGCAGCGAGGATGAAGACAGCACGCATGCGCTATTCACTTGTCCCAAAAGCGCGCAGTGCTGGCAGCGAATGGGTCTTTGGAATGAAGTGTCATATGTTGTTTCAAACGCTGGCAACATTTCTTCTACCATTTTTGAAATACTTCAGCACATGCAACCTTCCCACCATCCAATCTTTAACACTTTAATGTGGAGCATATGGAAAAACAGAAATAACAAAGTTTGGAATGATTCCACAGACACGTGTCAGACTATTTGCAACAGAGCTACGACATTGTTACAAAGTTGGACAAATGCCCAAGAAGTCAAGCAACAAGGATGCACGCGCAGCACTCCCAGACACGAAACAACATGGACAACACCTTCTCCAGGAAGGTATAAGTGCAATGTTGACGCTTCTTTCTCTGAGGCTCTAGACATAGTGGGTATAGGTATGTGTATCAGAGACTCAGAAGGAGCTTTTGTGTTGGCTCGCACAGAATGGTTTTCCCCTATCACTGATATTAACATAGGGGAGGCTATCGGACTCTTAAAAGCTATGGTTTGGGTAAGAGATCTCCACCTTTGGAATATGGACTTCGAAGTTGACTCAAAGACGGTTGTGGACAACATTTACGGGAAGCAAATTGGTGTATCAGATTTTAGTGCTATCATCACGCATTGTGTACACCTCCTTTGCATTGATCTTATGAACTCTCATGTAAATTTCATTAGGAGACAAGCAAACGAAGTTGCTCATAGCTTCGCTAAGGCGGTTTTGTCAGAAGCTAGTTTTCGCGATTACTATCACATTCCAACATGTATTGAATCTATTATCATTAATGAAATGCATTAAGCTTGTTTCTCTCAAAAAAAAAATTATATTAGTTATTTATCAATTGTGAGTCTTAATTGATTAGTGATCAAATTAAATAATAAGGCTATTAAATATCAGTACTTTTTGCATATATAACGATGTTTTGCATATTAAATAACAATATATTAATGTTGATATTTTAAAAATAGTCATAAGTTTTTAAAATCTATTATATCGACTTTTTGATATCAATACTTTTTTTTTACGCATCTCATTTTTTTTTAAGAAGTTAAAATGGAATATATTACCAACAAAAAGTGTCACAAGTGCGATGCAAATATTTAATGGTTTTTTGCATATAATTTTTTATTAGAAACATTACATTAATCCAATAATTTTCATCTACTTGTTTTAATATTTAATAATTCATTTGTTATCTTTTTTTTTAGAGAATTTCATTTGTTATCTTTTAACTTTTCATAATATTACCAATGTAATTATTTTTAATATAATTACCACAATATTAAATGAATCGTGCGACTAGTTTTGATTTCGAAGGAAAGGCCAAGAAAAATTGGATAGATACTAAATATGAATTACCTAAATTGACAATTGCATTCAATATATCAATCAATATATTATAATGTTTATTATCCACAGTAGCAGGTTTGCCATAGTACATGTACAGGTTATAATAGCAACATAAAAATAAATTATAACAAGTCTCGTACCATACGAGACCTATTAATGCCACCCACAGTAACCGGCGCCTTGGTTAAGAGTATCTTTATTTTATTTTTTTGAAAGATTATCTTTATATTTTTTAAAAGTATCTTTGTATTTTTCTCTCTTATACCATAAACGTAGCAAAACTGGTTATTCTAATTATCTTTAGGGTTTATTCTCATCTTTTAATATCACTGTATTAATTTTTATATTTTGAAAAACAATATTAATTTTCAAAATTTTATTGTATCGACTTTATGATATTGATAAAATATAAAGATACATAAAAAATTGATTTTGCAAATATAAGCAAATAAAATATGCAATGAGTACGGTGCAAATATTTAAGAGTGTTTTGTATATTAAAAAACATATTTGATATTTTTTAAAATAGTCACGACTTTTAAAAAATTATCACATCGACTTTCTCATATGTGACCATAAAAATTTGTTTATGCAGATTTGAGAACATAAAAGCTTCAATGAGCGCGGTGCAAATATTTAACGGTGTTTTGCATATAAAGTAAAAATATAAAGTTATTAAATAGATTCCTTCAAAAAAAAAGTTATTAAATAGATACGTTTTTAGTGATCTTGATTCTGATGTATTCTATTGATTTGAATGAATGAATGTCGTTTTGTTTTTGTAAAAAAATAGAATTGCTACTTTAATGTGGATATTTTGAAAATAATCATGAGTTTTCAAAATTTTATCATATACTAGCGTTCAGACGGGCACTCAGTGCCCGTCTATCCTCTTTTTTTATCGCGCTAATGTATTAAATTACGACCAATGTTTTTTATCCGTCTACATATGAGTTTACTTTAAAAGAGGGACCACAAGTGAAGATGAATTTTTTTTGGAGGAGAAAATTTTAGAGGGACTAAAACGAAAAGTTGTATATTCATAGGGACCAAAAACATATTTAACCCATAATTATATTAGCTATTTATCAATTGTGAGCCTTAATTGATTAGTGATCAAATTAAGTAATAATGTTATTAAATTTATAATTAGATAACTAATTAAACATTTAATTAATTGATATAGATCCAATGAGTAGATGTCTGGATGACCCATTAACAGAATAATATGAAACCTTAATGGTCGTCTAATATAAAGATGCTATGGTACGTAAAAATTTACCTCTGTATAGACATGTAAAATTTGCAACGGGCACAAAGGAAATATATAACGATATTTTGCATATTAAATAACACTATATTAATGTTGATATTTTATAAATAGTCATAAGTTTTCAAAATTTATTATATTGACTTTTTGATATCAGTATTTCTTTTTGACGCATCCTTCATAAAAATTTGCTTTCGCAAACTTAGACAAATTAAAACTGCAACAGGCGCGATGCAAATATTTAACGATTTTTTGCATATAATTTTCAAATATAAATATTTTATTGATGCTAATAAATTTCATCTACTTTTTTTTTTAATAATTCACTAGTGTAGATATCCAGCGTTGCCCGGGTTAATTATTATAAACAAAGTTTTATGGATTTACACATATATAGATTTGAAGCATTCAATCTCACTTTGAACACAAGACGTAGTAGTCTGTTATAATCATATAACTGAGTTACTGGTGTCCGGGGTTCGAACCCCGAACATTGCATATATTTATGCATTGTTTCTATCAACTGAGTTAAACTCACAAGGACAAAACTTTGAATTTATTATGAATTAACATAATAAAAATGTTTAAAATATTTTTTGAAGGGAAAAATTGTTTAAAATATAAAAGAATTTTTTTACAAATACCATATTTACTCAATGATGTTTATTTTGTGTAACATAAATACAAATTCGTATCATCATATAAATGACTTGTTAAATATGAAAAATAATTTAAGGAGGCTCAAATAATAACATAAATAATATCAAAGTTGTGTGTGTGTGTGTGTGTGTGTGTGTGTGTGAGAAGAGAATAGTTGGTTTTTTGTTTTGTTTTGATATTATATTTGTTACATTGTTGGTGTCATTGAAAAAGATATGCTTAGTTTTTTTAATAAGAAAAAGATATGAATAGTTTGTTACAATATAAAGGTGCAAAATATATATATATATATATATAGTATGATTTTTTTTAGGCATCTATACTTGTACTTTTAATTCAAATCAAAATTTTATAAAAGTAATTAGACGCATTATGCAACACTAAAAAAATTATACGCATTAGTGTAAAAAAAACAGACAGACAGACATAAAATATTACTCTAAACACTAGTGTGTGTGTGTATATTTGCGAGGTTGAAGAAAAGGAATAAATTGTCGAGAAGTAACAACTTTTTGCCAAAGCTCATTCCATTCAATCTTATGAATTCAAAAAAAGTACTTTTTTTAATAGGTACTTAATTGATATTGTGTTTGACCTAACTTCTCCTTAAAAATGCAGAGAAGCTGATAAAAAAAACCGGATCAAGCGGTACTTAAATATGAATTACCTAAATTAACAATGGCAATCAATATATTATAATGCTTATTACCCCGTATAGCAGGTTAGCTATAGTACAATAACCTACATGTATAGGTTATAATAGCAATATTTCACTCAAAAAAAAAGTTACAACAAGTCTCGTACCATACTAGACCTATTAATCCCTCCCACAGTAACCGGCGCCCAAAAATAGATGATAAATATAAAAGGACATTTATATATGATTCTATTTTTTATGAAGACAAAAACAACATACATCTAAAAAAAATGTAGTTTTTGTATATTGTTGCAAAAAAAGTTTTTTTAACATTTTTATTCAACTTCTTCACTTATATGTGTGAGTTTTTACTGACTAATGTCATTTATCTATCTAAAAGAAATATGTTCCGGATAACTCAACATTTATTTATTTTTAACGTATTCCACTAAACTTAATTGTTATGATGTCTATAACGTATTTCTCAACAACAAAAAATATGTATTAGCTTTTCAGAACACAAGTTTTGAAAAATTCAAATTTTGAAAGTTTTTAAATCTCTTTTGACAAAAATATGTTCTGAAGAATCTAAGCTTTATAAATATCTATGAGTTTAATTGCAGTATACCGACGGTGTAAAGGCATATTACACAATCAACCAATAGCATTTTGCCATGTCATTTTCTCAGTTCACTTTGATTTTTTGTAAAACAAAAAGCACAGATCGTGGCATCCTTCTCACATTGACTGACAGTAACCAACATGGTCCTGCCCCCCTCCGTTTCACTCTTCGTCTCTCACAAATCTCAATCTCCTGCTTCCTTTGATTGGTGGATAATATTCATTGTAGAACCCTCTTGGTTGGTGTAATCGTCCCTTTTTTTTGGTACAAACAATCCTCCCATTCTAATACAGAAGCTATGGTATTTTGGATGCACAAGCAATGTGCTAATACGGCTAATGACAACGTAGGAACAGTTCCGCTAACAAACAAAAAAAAAAAGGACAACGTCGGAAGAGAAGACGGTGAAAGAGTTTAATAAATAATTAATTTTATTCAATTAACCAATTTTAAATTAAATCACGTGGCAAATTGCTATTGGTTGGATGAGTAATATGCCTTTACACCGTCATTGTACTACAATTAAACCCTATTTTTATTTCAAAAAACTCAAATATCTACGACATTGCATGCATATAAAAAGAATGGTAACCACGCTCAATACATAAAGAAAACAAATTTAAGGAAATATATAATACTCTAAATTTTAATTTTAGGGAACATTTTTCTTCAGAAAACAATTTTATACTCCAATAAACAATAATTTGTTTTATTTTAAAACTAAATAGTTAAAGAAAAGGAAAAGTATGATTTTAAGTAAATCATCAAGTTGTGTCACAAAAAAAAAGTATATCATCAAGTAGATTGACGGTACCACCTCCAAGGCTGCCTAATGAGGAGGTCATTATTGAGGAGGAACTTGACAGAGATCGTCTCATCACACCCCAGATCAAACGGACTGTCTATGGCATGACGGAGGAGGGGCTGCGTCACAGTGATTCAGGGGAGTACTTCCAGGGTCTCTTGACAAGAATGCAGGATGAGATGTGTCCGACAACTGCGACTCAGATAGCCCAAAAGAGGAGGCAGTAATTTTACGAGTACTTGTTTTTTTAGAATTTATGTGATCATAAATTGTCGTTTTTCTATGACATTATTGCTTTTAATGTAAATTAATGACATTGTCGTGACATATATGTATTATATGTATTTTTCTATGACATTTGAATGATGTTGGGATAATTGATTTTGGGGTTGAGACAACGGTTATTAACTATCGTTGGGGTGAGCGACAGTTAACTACTACTGAGGGTAATAAATTGTTAATGTATTCTTAGGATGTCAATAAACAATTTCTTCAACTTAGTTGATCAATTTTCAAAAGTTCTGTCATCGAACTTCAACAAAAAGTTGGCAGGTGCATGATTCTCTATTGCCCATAGCAAGCATATCAACAACATTCCATATGTCACTTTCATCATCCCACTTGAAATTAAAACATGATTATGGAGACTTTATTTTTATTTTTCAAAATGTACTACTATATTATAGTCTAGAACATAATATAAACATTATATATCAATAGAGTAATTATAGAATTTATTTGGAGGTTCATAAAATCTTACACAATGGCTTTTGGTAACAAATCTAAGGGGTATTAATCATTTTATCCATGAATGTGTAACGAATAGTCACGATAGTATCTCAATGTATCAAAATTTCAAAGTAGTTTCTGATTGTGTACTTCATCATTCAAAATAGTCAAGTAATTTTTATTTTTTTTTGACAAAATAGTCCTTTAATGTTGACATTAACTATTTTTTCACATATGAATTAATATGACTATAAGTAACTACTTGTAGTGACTTTTATGAAAATAAGCAAGTACATTTGAGAGGATGAGAAGACAATATTAATGAAACATTTTGGCATAAGTGGCTATTTTGACTAACAAATCAAAAACTATTTTAAAATTTCAAACACTGAAGAAATATTATGGTTACTCATTACACATTCGGTAATCAAAATGACTATTAACCAAAATCTAAATGTAATGTAACTATATTTTTACATCGAAAGATTTTCAAAAATGAAAATAGAATAGATTGGTATGACATTAAGTAAAAACGTGTTTGCCCTGCCATGCCACTGGAAAACCACTCTGTCAACGAAAGTGGATGCTCTGATATTGGAAAAAGGGCAATTGTGATTTGGACACTTTCAAAAAGAGAAATACATACTGGAGTTGCTCTTATACTACAATTGAAAAAAGATATGATTTGGGTACTTTTAGGCTCTTGGTGGTTGTATTGTCCATCACTTGCAGTTATGGATATTAATTTTAACATCATTCTTTGCGCTATTAGGAATATAAAGAAGCTAGTTTAGAAGAAACAAACAATGCACATGTGAATAGAGGAAAGGTGGAATAGAGCATAAAGATTAAGATGGAATAGAGCATAAAAGATTAAGGTGGAATAGACAAACACAATTTTTTTTCTACAGAAGTTAGCAGCAACGCCTAAGCCACTTGTCTTGTGGTTGTGTATTTACTTGGCAACAAAGTTTTACTACAATAATATTAAGTAAAGCACCATATGCAGGCTGTCAACAACAAAATAAAAAACTAAGATCAACCCTCTTTGTAAACTCGGTTGACATATGTTAGCAAATACCAATTAAGTTTCAACTTTAAATGACCATAATAATGGAAATAGTCAACATCAAATCAAAATAACATAACAAACCTTCAATAACCACAACTTTCTTACATAGGAGAGTTGAACAAACCGTTAGAACACTTATCCGGCAACCAAAATTCCACCTCATTTTCCAGCATCTTTCATATGAATATGTAATTAGGATTTAGGAGTTCACTGGAAAACATTTAGTCTGCAAAAGCAACAATAAAAGAAGATATTCTAGCCCATGAACATTGCTACATCTAGTTTAGAAATAACTTGACATGGTGCATTCGTATATACATTTTATCATATATGTAAGTTACCCCACAAAAGTGTCAAAAAAAAGATGCATCAAATAGATCCATATTTCAGAAAAATTTGGTTGCATATGAAGAAGAAAAAAAACCTATAGGAAAGAGCTTGTGAAAAGTCTATTTACAAAGAACATGGGTTAGAAAAGCCCATAGTTTCAAATCTTGTTTTTCTACGAGTACTAGTTGAAAATTTTATTCAAATCTAACAACAAATACTGGAGTTGCTCTTATACTTCAATTGAAAAAACATATAATTTGGGTAACTTTCAAACTCTTGGTGGTTGTATTTTCCATCACTTGCAGTTACAGATGTTAAGTTTAACATCTTTCTTTGCGCTATTAGGAATATAAAGAAAACTATTTTAGAAGAAACAACAGTGCATGTGAATAGATGAAAGATTAAGGTGAAATAGAGCATTAATTGGTTGGACTAGAGCATGATAGATTAAGGTGGAATAGACAGGCACAATTTTTCTTCTACAGAAGTTAGCAGCAACGCCTAAACCACTTGTCTTGTGGTTGTGTATTTACTTGGGCAACCAAGTTTGCCTAACCATTAAGCTTGGCAACAAAGTAGGACTACAATACTATTACCTGGCTATTAATAATAGCATGGTTAAGATTGTAGGCACCACCATTTGTTTCTACAACTTTGGTGTTTGTGAAGCATATAAGATTTTGTTGTCTTATTATATGTAACGGTGCCTAAAAAAAGGTGTTGAATGAAATAGTGTGTTGAGAAGCAAATAATTCCTTCTCTGTTCTCTCTCTCTTTCCCTACTACATAGTGTTAGTGAGTTTTGAGTTGAATCTATGTTCCACCGATATCACTATTTGATCACACTATTAAAATATATTTTCGCCCCTGAAATCCTAACAAACATTCCATCGATTTAAATTTTAAGATGGAAATAATATATGCTATGGAATAAACCTAAATTCCCTCATTAAAAAAAAGAAGAAAAAAAAAAGGAATGAACCTAAATGAACAGTCTTGGCTTTTTTAAAACTAGACTCTAACCCGTACGATGTACGGGTTTTGTAGAGTTTCATATATAAATATCAAACTGGCTATATTATTAATTTTGGAGTTACATTCAAAGTCATAGAAACAATCAACTAAGTGAGGATTGAGAGTGATTGACATGTAAAATATCAAAAAAGTAAATTAGAAACATTCAGTTTGCATCAACAAAAATGAAAATGGGATCAAAC
>Ga0228710_1005402_pt1 | contig 19857 bp, 8 predicted proteins | sample MedpolnodulmetaG_FD_177995 | JGI IMG/M metagenome (GOLD analysis project Ga0228710, IMG submission 177995) | Root nodule microbial communities from Medicago polymorpha collected in Santa Monica, California, United States - pink nodules | ecosystem: Host-associated > Plants > Roots > Nodule... | reverse complement strand
CTTTAGTGTTTTGTAAAAAAAAAAAAAAAGGAGATTTAGAAAGTCGATTAAAAATGTGATTTTCAGATTCTAACTATTAACATGGTAAGATTGGTTGTTTTTTAGATTAATTGCGTGGAGAAGTGAGGGAAATTTTTATATTAGAATTAGGGTTAAGTATAGCTTGACGGGTTAACATTTATAAATAAGAGATATTTTTTAGATTAATTGCGTGGAGAAAGGAGGGAAATTTTTAGATTAGAATTAGGGTTTAATTAGGGTTAAGTATAGCTTGACGGGTTAACATTTATAAATAAAAGATAAGGTATATGAATACTCCCTCAACAAAAAAACAGGACGTTTGATATTGGATATCAATTAATGGAAGCAATATTAAATCAAGAAAATTGACAGTGGCTTAGTGGTGACAATATTCCATAAATGCGGGCCTTTTAATCTTGTGTATTTTTTGGCCCCCTTACCATGTGGGTTGGGGTCTAAACTTCAAGGCCCCATGATATTGACACCTCTAGTGTCGAGCTCCACAAATTCGCAATCAGAATCTTCCACGACGGCGAGGGTTGTTGTTGCCAACGTGTTCAATTTTTAAATCAAAAGTGGCAGTGGGGAAGACGACGGAGGCGGCTGCGGCATTGACTATGGTAAGGGTCGATGTGACTGGAAATGGGTTAGGGATTTTGATGATACTGAAGCAACAATTGAGATTGAATTTTTTTGGTGGAGTTTAGGGAATGATAAGGGTCGATGAGATTGGAAATGGGTTAGGGATGGGGTTTTGTTAGGAGGAGGGAGAAAGTGAGAAGTGAGAGAAGATAAAGTGAAAGCCCTTGGAAAGGGTGGCTGTGTGAAGCAACTGGCTTTAGGGTTCAATGGAGAAGAAGAGGGAATGAGGGAAGATGAAGATAGGGACAAAATACACATTTCACTTGTGGACGGTCTCTTTACTACAAAAACGTCAATTCATGTATGCCTTCCTGACATTGACTCACTTATACCCGGTCACCACTTGTCACATAGGCGCCACGTTGCTAATCACTCTCCACCTGAACAAACAAACGTGATTAGAACTAAAATTAAAATGATTAATATTTGCAGTGGTAGACTGGAAAGATTAGTAACTTAAGTGACTAAAATTCAAACGGCCAATATTTGCAGGGACTAAAGACATATTTAAGCCTTTAAAATATGTCAAATCATAACTTTCAAGTGAGTTGTATTTTAGGGGCTCACCAAGACCGTGAGGTTAGTTACTTACATATTACTCACCAATGAGATTCTCTCATCAAATGTAGGATCCAAATTCAAGTCTTTGTGCTATGTTTTTAGTATTTTTCTCCTTTTTCAGGAAACCCTATACCATTAGGTTTTGTTTGCGAGTTTGGTGGAAAAGGGAGAGGAGGGTTTAGGAAAAAAATGAAGGGGTAAGTAGAAGAAATACAAGACATTGGGATGAGGGGCTTTGGGGGGGGGGGGGGCTATTTTTCTTCAAAATATAAAACTCTCCTCGTTTGGAGAACTAAAAAATTGTATTGGAGGAGGGTTTTGGGGAGTTTGGTAGGGTTTACATAAATTCTTCAAATTTAATATATGTTGTTATAATATTCTTAAAATTAAAAATATATTAATCATAAGCAATAATTTATCATTTTCTAAAAAAAATACTCATTCAAAAAATGTGAAAGATTTCTCAATTTTATTTTATATATCTCTCCCCCAAAGCTCTTCCTTCCCCTCCCCTTCAAACTGCCAAACAAAGCTTTAGCTTCTTAACTTAACCAAGTTCGCTACCCATCCTTAGCAATATCTCCTACACATGCATTTGAGAACATAACACTAAAATATTTTTTGTTGAAAGAAAATATGTTTATAGCATTTCATTAATAATAATATCAATAGTATAATGATGGATGTGAAAATAAATCGTGGGACTAGCTGAAGCATGAGTTACTGTATTTGTTTGTCGCCTGTTAAACCCCACCAGAAAGTTTATGAACTGTGAATGAAAGAGTCTCTGACACCCTGATATAATATGACCAAATTATGAAACATAAAATCTGTTGGAGTGAAAAACTTCATTGATTGTTTTAATCCACCATAAAGTTGACATTGTCCATCTGCATGTCACTTAATCATTTTATAGCATTAAACAAACCTAAAGCTTCGCCAACTCAAGGAGAGAAATTCATGGCTTTGGCTAGAACAAAAGCCCCACCATCATGAGGCACACATATACCAATGCTTATACAATTCATAAATTGCGAAAAGGAAGCATCAATATTGCACTTGAACAATTGCAATTTATACATGTGGCATTACCAATCCAAAATCATAAAAATTATTATTGAGGAAATACATAATAATTACTACACTAAATCTATACTATATATATATAAAGAAAATAGAGGATTTTGGCTGGATTTTTGTTATTTTAATTATATCCTTACACAAATTTTTCTAGAATAATGTTATATTGTTGTTGTAATTAAAAAAGATAATAATTTTTGTTATATTTGTTATATTATTGTTGTCATTGAAAAAGATAAATATGGTTTGTTGAAGTTGTTATATTTGAACACAAATATCGATTTATACTTATCATTTAATTTATATAAAAAAGTTATATAAAATATTGTTTGTAATTTACCAGCCAAATTTATATAATACATCGTTAATAATTTACACGCGTTAACGTAATAAAAAGAGTGAAATGACGGAAGGTAAGTGTTTGTCTTTCCGCTAGCGATAATAATAAAGATTCCCATAAAAACTTCCCACAAAACTTCATAAAAAGCATTATTTAAGAAAAAATTTATTGCTTGTACCAAAAATGAAAATAATTATTTCGATTATTTTTTACTCGGTTGGTAAAAAGTTAACTCTCTCGCACCTCTCTCTCAAAAAAAAAAAAAAAAAAAAACTCTCTGCCTCTCTGGTATAATTTGTAAGTGTAAACACTCTTTAACTTTGCGGTCCGGCGTCAATTCACTTACTCTTTTTATCATAAAATAAAAAATAATTTCTTTGGCCGGTAACATAGTTGTTGGAACCAATATTTAAAGATAATTGTTACAAAGTTATAAACATATAACGACAAAACCATTTTAATTTATAATCTTTGTTAATTTGGTCAACACATAGCACCTCACTCTTACCATACAATGGCAGAAGCAACAACAATGTAGAATCTAATTTTTCTTACCCTTTTTTTTCTTCAATATACCTTACATATATTTTTTTGAAACACACCTTCAATATATATACACACAATTAACCACAAGCTTCATGACAATGACACATAATACCACCTTGTTAATCTTGTTTCTAGGTATGCAGTTGTTACAGGAGCAAACAAAGGAATAGGATTTGCAGTATGCAAGCAATTGGCTTCTAAAGGGATCACCGTGGTGCTTACTGCAAGAGATGAAAAGAGAGGTCTTGAAGCTGTTGTGAAGCTGAAACAGCTTTCTCTGCCTGGTCTTGTTGTTTTTCATCAACTTGATGTAATAGATCCGGCGAGTATAAGATCATTTGTAGATTTTATCAAGAACAAATTTGGAAAACTAGATATCTTGGTAAGAAAGTTCAAATCTATCCTATCTTTTGCCATTTTCATGTATCTAACCTTTGCAGAGAAGTAGATAGAGTATATATGAATTTTGAATTTGCATGATCTAAAAATAATAGTAATTAAATTTAGTGTGTGTTTCATTCCATTTTTTGAGGAGGTAAAATTGAGTTTGGGGTGTAGATTTGCTTTCGACATGTTTGGATGTATTCGAGTATAAATAATTTATTTTGTCTTCTGAATTGATTTTAATTTCAAACCTTTGGACTCTACAATAAATTTTAGACTTGAATAAATTTTAGACTTGAATTTATTGTTTAGCTCACTTTTACACAATGTATCAAAACATAAATTATTTTACATTCAACTCGCATCAAAATAAAATAAAATTTACAGATTAAATTAATCCAAAATCAATTTTTATCACTGCAAAACCAAACACGCACTTGAAAAGTGAAGTGCATGTTTAGATTAAATTTTAAGAGAATCAAAAGTGATTTCGAAGACCTCAAATTTATTTTGATATATTAGGAGGTTCTCAATTATAATTGAGTGGGTTAATAGTTCAAATTAGCCATGTAATATACACTATGTCTGGAAAATGACCATGTATAGTAAAAAAAACATATTCTAGTCTTATAATTTAAGATTTTTTTTATTTTTGACCTTATAATATACACGTAGTCCAAAAAAGTGACCCAGAGGTTAAATTTTTTTCAAGGTTAATTAAGTTTTTAGTCCCTATAAATATTCACAGTTTTGCTTTTAGTCCCTACAAAATAAAATCACACTTTTTAGTCCCTGTGACATTTTCCTTAAGCATTTTAAGGACCAAAACGGTTGATGGAAATTTTTGACAGGGACTAAAAGTGCTGATGGAAAAATTTATAGGGACTAAAAATGTTGATGAAAATTTTTATAGGGACTAAAAAGTGTGATTTTATTTTGTAGGGAGTAAAAACAAAACTGTGAATATTTATAGGGACTAAAAACTTAATTAACCCTTTTTTTCATGATTTTTCCATGTTTACGACGTTAAAATATGGCTTTACAAAAAAAATTAGATTTTTTCCGGCTAAGGACAGATTACTTATGAACTTTTATTCCCCATAGTTATGAATTTCTTAAACAATTTATAATTAATTTGACTCTCGTTAAACCGCAAAATTTCATTGTGAAGGTTCTTATTATGTTCTAATCATGACTAAAATATTAGGGAACAAAATTTGACCTATGAGGATACGCTTACGTGGAACAAAATTTCAATTTTGCACGTTTTGGTTGAAAAATAAAAATAAATTGAAACGTCTTCGAAATGTTATGAAACTTTGCAGATTCTTTTATGTATTTGCATATATGTTTCTGCAAACAATGAACTCAAAATTTGATTTATAGGTCGAGGTTTTCATTGTTTTATTTTTTGAGTTTTGACACTTTAAAAATTCATAATTAATATGCCGCTTGTCGAAAATATCTAATTTTTTTGTAGAACCATATTTTAACGTTCTTAACATGCCTTGAAAAAATCATGAAAAAATTCAATCTCTAAGGTTGTTTTCTTGGACTTCACGTATATTAGAGGTCATAAATAATAAGAATCTCAAATTATTACAGGGTCAATAATATACGGTTTTTATTTTACAAGTCATTTTTTAGTCTTCACGTGTATTACATGATCAATTTCAATAATTAACCCTAATTGTGTTTGTCTCCACGAATGAATTAATTGGAGGCTCTCAATTAGAATTGACTTTGTTTCTCGAATATTTAACACGTTTTTTAAAAAAAAAATCATTTCAGGTTGAAATTATTTACTTTGTTGAACATTTTAGATGAGCTATATCTATGAGTTTCATTGATACTTAATCACATAAAATATTTTACAAACGAAAAATTATAGGTTATTATTATATGCTTCTATGTGAGATAGTTTCTGGTTCATCTTGAATGACTACAAATATTTGAAACACAATTTGTTTAGGTAAATAATGCTGGAATTCCTGGAGCACAAGTGGACGGTGAGGCTCTTGTTGCTGCTAATATTGTGGTACGATTACTTTCCCCTAAAAGCCGAGGATGTTTTACTTAATAAATGTATTTAATTTTTGAAATTTAAAGGACTAACTTGAGAATTTTATCAAACTAAAAGAACCAAATTGAAACTTTTAAAATTTAAAGGACTAAATTGATAATTATGTCAAATTAAAAGGACCAAACGTGGTATTTAGTCTTATTTTTTAAATAACTGAAAAGCCACGTCAGCTCTACGTGTCAAAAGTTGCGCAGTTAAGAGTTGTCACGTGGCTAAAACACTACCAAATCAGTTCAACAGTGGGACCAAAGATTTTTTTAAAAGACATATAATTTTGGAAGTTTTTTTTTTTGCAAGGACTAAAAGCCAAACAAGCCTTGTTTGCAGAGATTAAATGCATATTTAAGCTTATAAGGTATGATTATTTGTAGTCAATATATGGCCAACATTTAAAAATAACTGAAAATTATTTCCCCCTTGTATGAAGAAACAGATTGTTAACATTAGTCAAATTTGTTTTCAAGAAAACATTAGTCAAATTTATCAACAATTTCAAGTCATGCCTTGAAATTTGTGTCTTCCTTCATCAATTCAATCAAAAGAAATAAAGTTTTCTTGTTTCTGGTTGCAGGAAAATGGTGGCCAGATTGATTGGAGTAAAATAATAACTCAAACATATGAACAAACTGAATTAGGTATTAAAACAAACTACTATGGAGCCAAGGACTTGACCGAGGCACTTATTCCCCTTCTCAAGCTTTCAAGCTCACCAAAAGTTGTCAATGTTTCCGCATCCATGGGAAAGTTGGAGGTATGTGGCATTGATTTGATTTGAAGTATATATGTTGTTTAACTTTGAGAATAATTAGGCTAATTATTCCTCAAATTGTGAGCATTAATCAAAATAGTATTGGACCTTTAATAATTGGCAAATGAATTTCTAGAAACTAGAAATGTAACACATGAGCAGGGTCGTATCTGAGGTAGGACGAAGAGGGCGAACGTTCTATACCCCAAAATATAAGTCTAAAATATGGGCCCCGATATTTTAAAATGAAGTGTAAGGTATAATATTCTACTTTGAAAAATATAGATAGAAAACCTAGTATGATTGTAGCCAAAAGGCTTGCATTTGATATGAGTATATAGCTGACACTTTCGACAAAGTGTTGTACCTTTAGAAAAAGACAATATGGTGATAATGATAAGAGAAAATTACTCCTCCCTCCCTCGAGAGATGGTGATATTACACTCCCCTCCCCTCATGGTTTCAAACACACGCTCCCCACCCTTGATATTTACAAAATATTACATTTTCATCATTTTTCAACTTTTTCCGTTAAGTCTTAAACAGTTTCCGTCTCTTTACATCAGCTCTCACATGCTAGAGTAGCAAACCAAGAATATTATACTCTCTCACATGCTATGCCTCAAATTTTCCCGGTCAAAATCACGTACTATGTCTCAAACTTTCCCAATCAAAATAACCTCAATTACTAGTTTCTCCGTCGTGAAGGGATTAATGATAGATCGGAACCCTAAATTACACATGTCTTTTTGCTTGAGTCTTTATTACTGACTTCCATCTTTATCAATAATATTTGAATTTGAATTGATCTCTTGAGTACTCCAACTACCAAACCTTAAATTCTTCACCAAAAGGTATAAAGCCAACAATAACTTTCCGTCTCCCTAATTCTTTCTTACCATGCTCCACACTTCTTCAAGCATACAATCATCATCATCATCGACCAAATCATTCCTGTCAAACAAGGTTTAATCCTCTCTCACACCAAATCATTCCCCTTTAACCAAAACAATTTTGTTTCATCTCTCACTCTAGACTCCCACTCTGTGATTTTAACATGTTTTAGATATGTTTTGAACTATGTGAACAAATTGTATTACTTCCTAATTTAGCTCACCATGCTTCTTACAATGCTAAGAAACCGTTTCGATCCAATTTGAACATGCAATTTATGCGTCCCTCTTTCCCTGTATAAACACAAGAATTTCATGCCTCGTCCACTATGGAATCATCGCCTTTGGTTTCCCACCTTCGCCGAAATTCACAAGGGAGGACGGTGTCAGTGGTGTTCCGTTACTGGTTCCGTCATGTTCCCTATGGACAAAATTAGGCAACGGTGTTTCTTTTTTCAAGTGTAGTTGCAGATTTGTAGTCAATCCATGTCCCAAGCAGCAGCAGGAAGAAAAGCATAGAAAAGAAATAAAAAAAATGTGGTTTGGCAATTGTTTTAACGGAACTTATGAAAAGTTAACAGAAAGTCTAAAATTGGATCAAATTTTAATATAATCTACCACACTTCAAAGAAAAATAGCACTGCGGATTCATTTTAATATAATCAAATTTTGAATACATATCTTTCTCTATTTTTTATTCACAATTTCATTAACATATAGTTTTAAACCCTATTATAAAATATGTGAAAAATTACTAAAGTCGATTAAGTATGGTTATTTAAAAGTGAATTTTATACTCTAAATTATAAAGAAACGAATTTATACTTTTTAAGTGGTGATTCAAAATTAATATATATTACAAAAATATTTATTTAAGTTAAAATAGATTAAAGTATAATCCATATTTAATTATTAAGGGAGGAAGTTGTAATTCAAACATCTTATAGGGGAGGGGAGTATTAATTTTTATTTTTCAAGGGAGGGGAGTGTATATTTTAACATAAGAGGGGAGAGGAGTGTAATTTAAGCATCTCTGAGGGGACGGGAGTGTAATTTACTCTACATTTTATTTAGCAAGGGAGGGGCGTGTGCATTTTGAAACAAGAGGGGAGAGGAGTGTAATATTAGTATCTTTTAGGGGAGGGGAGCGTATTTTACTCTAATGATAATGATGAGCAAATACAATCACCCAAGGAATCTTTTAAGGTCAATAATTTTTTTTGTGGTTGGTTATATGACAATAACTTCATTGAAAAACGGTTTTGAGCAGTTTGAAGTATTTGAAAGTATTGTTGAATTTTAATTTGATGCTAGAACCTTAAAATCATTGGATAATGATGAATTAAAAAAATATTAAACAAATTTTGAGGTTGTGTTTTCTCATAAGTATTTGCTGAATGTTGACGCAAATTATCTTTTTTATGTATTGAAAGTATTAGTAATATCGTTGTTAAATGTGTTGATGTCAACATTTGAAATTCATGAATTTGTCAAATATTTCAATTGCTTATCAAATTCTTTTATTTATGTCGATGATAGTTGCATGTATAGAAAAAAAAAATCAAAGTTAAAACATATTGTTGAAAAACTTTACATTTTTTTTTTTTAAGAAAGATACGATAAAACATATTGTTGCATACATAATTATTATTAACCATGCATTTATATGTGTTCATAGGGTTCAACTTGTGATTTTGTCCTAGACCACTAAAATCTGATAAAAGGGGCTGCATATCAGTCAAAATGTCCCTCTCACGTGGCAATAAAATATGAAATATAAGATGGAAATTTATGTGTGGTTTCCAATGTTGTTGCCTTAGAGTAGATATAATATACATAATTTATTGTGTCATAGAAGTTTTCGGTGACATGACATTTATGTGGCATATCACATACAAGGGCATATTTTTAATTTAACATGTTACACCTTCTGGTAACATTTATAAATGATAATTCATTTTTTAGATTCATTAAATAACTAATATATCAGATACATCAATTATTTAATGAAACTCAAAAAGAAATGTGTTACAAGAGGAAGTACATCTAACAATACAAAGTCAACAAAAGGATGCTTTTGACAATTTGTATAATTCGGAGACTATATATGATCGGTGCTCATAATTTTGAGAACCAATTTATAAATTCCTCTTCATTTTGATATATTAGGCTATTGGAGATGATGCTCATTTTCATGCAATTTTATTGGCAGAAACTTCCAAATGGATGGCCTAAGGAAGTATTGAGTGATGTTGAAAACCTTACGGAAGAGAAGATTGATGAAGTTTTGAATCAGTTTCTAAAGGATTTTAAAGAGGGATCACTAGAAAACAAAGATTGGCTTGATAATAATTTGTCTGCATACATTATCTCAAAAGTTGCTCTAAATGCCTATACAAGGGTTGTTGCTAGAAAGTATCCATCAATATGCATCAATGTTGTTTGTCCTGGCTTCGTGAAAACAGATAGTACTTACAATACAGGTATTCTAACACCTGATGAAGGTGCTGAATCAGTTGTGAGGTTGGCATTGCTACATGATGGTAGTCCGTCTGGTCACTTTTTTGTTAGAAATGAAGAGAAACCATTTTGATCAAAGATTGATTTTGTCAGAAAACAAAATGTGAAAGATACATGCAGGATAATTATGATCTGAAAACAATTACTTTGTATTGATTTTATTTTACGTGTTGCACCGAAGAGAATAAAGTTCGCTTTTTTACACGCAATTCATGGACGACATCTATATTTTTTTTCTTGGTAAAATATGTTTTTTCATACGCATCGATCTGGAATTGAACCCCAATCAAATAGTTAATGGATGTATCACTTGTGTCACACTATATTCTTAGATGTCATCTATACTATTGTGGCAGAAGTATAATAAGGCACTCCCTCCCTCCATTTTTAAATACATAAGCAACAATTAAAAATAGTTTGAGCTTATAAAAATAGGGCTTAATTACGGTTTCAGTCCTCCAATTTTCACTCATTCACAAAATTGGTCCATCCATTTTAAAGTCATAAGGTTTTGTTCCCTCCATCATATTTTGTACCTCAAAAATGGTGAAATTGAAGTTGAAACTGGAGTTTTTAATGAATTTTCTTGCAATTTAATGAGTGGTGATCACTTCACATCATTTAAAATATGTCAAATCACAAATTTTAAGCTAATTGTATTTTAGGGGCTCAACAGAACTCACCAATGAGATTCTCACATCAATTGTGGGATTCGAAATCAAATCTTTGTAGAATATTGATTATTATGTTAGTATTTTCTCCCTTTTTAAGATTCAAACATTAGAATTTTAACTTCTTATTATTTTAATCTCTTAGTTCAACCAAGTGAGTTATCCATCCCCTAACAATATTGTAACATAATATTAAAATAAAATAGAAGTGAACCAGGTTAAAAACTTTTCCATAGTATCATCTCAATCGTGAAAGTTTGAGTTTCTAACCTCAAAAGACCAAGTCTGAATTTCATAGTAGATAGTTACGAAAGGACTATAAATACGATCCTCATCATTATATAACCATCATATCATCATATATTATACTCCTATAAGGTCTCTTGTAATTTTTTCCTCCAAAACTTCCAATTAGTGTTTTGTATAGGCTTTTTGCTCCTTCTCACTTCCAACCATCGCCCCATTAACCCATATAATGTCTATATTATTTGTTTCGGACTGTCCCATGGCCCAATCCGACTTGGTTCGGGTTTAGTCTAAGGATCATTCATAGGCGACATCACGCGATAGCACGCCTTAAATTCCACTAGATTATGGTCAGGACCAACAAATCATGATCGTCCAGTCTGGTTCCAATGCTACAGAACCACCCAGATGGTCATACATGTCCCCTCAAGGACAATCATACATGTGAAGCTTGACAGACAAAACCCTACTTATCCACTATATATTCCAAAGTTTAGCTTCGGGTTAGATATGGCACTTCTTACCCATATTATAGTCTTGTAATGTCAAAAGAACATTACAAGGTGATAAAACCAATACAAACGGATGGATTATACCATCAAGAATTAAAATGAAAAAAGAAATTAGGTTTATGAGCCTTAAACCACCACGGTTTAACACAATCAAGTAAATGCTCATTGGACATATGATTGTCAAAAAATCTAAGAATTGCGCTCCTTCCAGATAACTCAAGTACATGCCATCCAAATCACTTGGAAGCAATGTCGAACGTATTTTTGAAATAAATGTGAACCACCAAATTGCAAAGCATGCATACAATTATCATAAAGTAACAACCTACAAATTTCCAACCACTAAAAAACACAATGCAAAATGCTACCAAAAAAAATAACAATCCAAGAAAAGATGATTAATATATTCCTCCTTTATGGACCCTCCTGCACACACCATTTAGCCTAAGGGATAAACTCCACAACGGATCAAGTTATCTTTGGTAAGAATCCTCTTACTCGACAATATCAACGCGAATAGATACACTCTAAGAGGTATAACTTTTTTCCAAACAATATCCAAAAAAGGATTACATATAGGTTGTTCTTTATGGGTCAACAAGTAATAGACTTTTTTTTTCGGGATTAAGTAATAGACTTCTCTTACAAAATAAACATCCTCTGGGTCATATTTCCAAATCCATTTGTCTGCAACATTATCCCGCAAAAACAAGGTTATCTAGAAAGGAAATAAACTCTGCAAGCCGCTCCTCCTCCACACAAAAAAAAGTATCATAGTCCATCTCCACCTCTAACCCTCAACACCCCAACCTAAACTCCTCATCTCAACGACAGTAATATTACTATTCTTAAATAAGTCAAAAGGACGACTAAATCGAGTACATAAAAGACTTCCATCAAACCAACGATTATTCCAAAAGAAGTATTTCTCCATTAATATTCACACATTCACCATCTCTAATGCTACATATGTCCTTCCACCAACCAGAAGCCTTACTTCCTCATCCCCTAATATATTCACCTCCAACCCCCCACTTTATACCATAACTCCCTTGATCAATATGCAATCTCCACCACCACCACTTCCCTAACAACGACAAATTAAATTATCTAATCCTCTAAACCCCCAAACCACCAGATAATCTTTTAGAACGCACCTTATCCCAATGAATTTTGCCAACAACTTCACCACACACAACTTCATCACCAATCATGGGTGAGATTTCACTTTTTTCCATACCATCAAATTTTTATCGTTTGGTTTTTGGATGTATTATTGATGTTATGATCCTTTTCCTTTAACATTTCTCTCTTGATATGAAATTAGGGAAAAAAGATATATCTCTCTTGATCTGAAATTAGGGAAACAACCAACCTAACAAATCAAAGATTCAAGGCAACAAAACTATAAACCAATATTTGAACAAAAAGAAAGATGGTGATGGTGAGATAGGGATGACAATTAGACCCAAACTCAATGAAAATCCGCAAAAAATACTCACGATGGACGGGTAAATACCCGTAAATTTGAACGGGTATGGGTGCGGGTACGGGCACTCTAGTACCCACCCCGCCCCGCACCCCGAACATTATATATATACACTATAACTATAATTTTATAATACTAAAATTAGTTAATTAATCTTAAGTCTTTGATGTTTATTGTCATATGCACTTGTTTTTTCATACTTTTGATGCTTTTATTTGACTAAATACTATGTTGTGTAATATTTTATAAGTGAATTTAAAAGATTTTGGATCCTATTTTAATTACGTTGTGATGTTTTTTGTTATTTACTGTTTTTTTGTTGTTAAAGTACAAGTAATGGATACGAGTACGGGTGCTAAGATGCCAATAAGGTACGGGGACGGTAACCAAACTTTTGCCCACAAGGATATGAGCTCGGGTACGGAGATGGTTTATAAACGTGGATATGGAGATGTGCACTATAGTACGTTACCCAAAGGGTATCCATTACCATCCAGTTAGAGAGAGAGAGAGAGAGAGAGAGAGAGAGAGAGAGAGAGAGAGAGAGAGAGAGAGAGAGAGAGAGAGAGAGAGAGAGAGAGAGGTTAAAGGAGAGAGGAAGGGAAGGTTTTGTGTTGTGTAGTGGGCTAAATTAGAAAAGGATTTTCTAATAAGATAGGATATTTCTAACCCACTCAATAGTGGTCCGCCGGGATAAGATTAATAATAGGGTTAATGTATCATGTTTAATTGATGCATCAAACATAAGATAAGAGTAGGATATGATAGATTAATCATATCATGCCCCATTATCATCTTAATCTCAAGAACATCAAACTTATCTATCTCTTTCATTCAATATTTGATTTTGATCTCTTTTATTTCAGAATTGAATTCTATTTGGTTTTTTTTATTTGACAAAATTGAATCCTCTTTGTTATTAGGAGTAAATTATCCTAAAATTAATTTTCTTAATAAGTTGATAACGACGTAAAAATACTGCAAAACTTCGTAAAAAACAGTATGAAAACAAAAATTTATAATTTTGACTTAGTTGTTAAGGAGGTAATTCATCTACATCTTTGATAGTTAATAAGTAAATATATCTCTATAAACACATTTTGAACTTTAAAGTCTACGTTGATCCTAAACCCATCGAGCTGAGTTCACCTACACTTTCTATCATAAAAAAATAATAAATTCTTTGGCCGGTAACATAGTTAAGTTGGAACCATTATTTAAAGATAATTGATACAAAGTTATAAACATAACTACAAACCCATTTTAATTTATAATCTTCATTAATTTGGTCAACACATAGCACCTCACTCTTACCATACAATGGCAGAAGCAACAACAATGTAGAATCTAATTTTTCTTACCCTTTTTCTTCTTCAATATACCTTACATAGATTTTTCTTAAACACACCTTCAATATATATACACACAATTAACCACAAGCTTCATGACAATGACTGATAATACCACGTTGTTAATCTTGTTTCTAGGTATGCAGTTGTTACAGGAGCAAACAAAGGAATAGGATTTGCAGTATGCAAGCAATTGGCTTCAAAAGGGATCACTGTGGTGCTCACTGCAAGAGATGAAAAGAGAGGTCTTGAAGCTGTTGAGAAGCTGAAACATCTTTCTCTGCCTGCTGGCCTTATTGTTTTTCATCAACTTGATGTAATAGATCCTGCAAGTATAAGATCATTTGTAGATTTTATCAAGAACCAATTTGGAAAACTAGATATCTTGGTAAGAAAGTTCAAATTTATCTCGTCTTTTTTCATTTTCTTGTTTCTTATGTGGTCATCAATCTTTGTAGAGAAGTAGGTAGAGTATATCTGAATTTTGAATTTGCATGATCTAAAAATAGTAGTTCAATTTAGTGTATGTTTCATTCCATTTTTACAGGAGGTAAATTTAGTTTGTGGTGTATAGTTGATTTTGACATGTTTGGACGTACTTGAGTATAAATAATTGATTTTGTCCTAAGAATTGATTTTAACTTCAAACTAGAATCTGAGGACGTACTCGAGTATCAATAATTGATTTTGTCCTGAGAATTGATTCCATGTCTCAGAATTGATTTTAACTTGAAACGCACTTTGTTTAGGTAAACAATGCTGGAATTACTGGAGCAGAAGTGGACGGTGAGGCCCTTGCTGCTGCTAATATTGTGGTATGATTACTTCTCCCCAAAAGCTGAGACTGCTTTACCTAACAAATGTACTTAACTTGTCCATTAAGTTCAGAATAATATTATTATAATTACTTTGGTTAATACATTTTATTTAGGTTTTGGTTGATTGTGTTTGTAGTCCAAGCAAAAATGGCTTTACTTTGAGATGAGAGTGATTTGTGGCAATTTGAATAGGAAATTTTGTGTAGTTATGAAGTTATAGAAATAGGTCCGTGATCGCGATCCATGGACTGCGAAATCATGGCTTTTGATGTCATCGCAACCATGGTTAAAGTTGCATCAACCGCATTTGATTGTGCTTCTCCGCAATGTCAAGAATTGCAGTCCAACTGCGACTGTTAAATTGATCATAAGAAATAACACTTCTGGCAACGGTGTCACCCACCAAGGGTTCTCAACTAGCAAGCATCTTATTAACTTGCTTCTTCACTAGTTTTCTCTAGTGTTCTCATCCCAGATACATTCCATAGTGGACGTCTTTTTTAATGTCCTTCATCAATTTGATCATAAGAAATAAAGTTTTCTTGTTTCTGGTTGCAGGAAAATGGTAGCCAGATTGATTGGAGTAAAATTATAACTCAAACCAATGAACAGACTGAAGCAGGTATTAAAACAAACTACTATGGAGCCAAGGATTTGACTGAAGCACTTATTCCCCTTCTCAAGCTTTCAAGCTCACCAAAAGTTGTCAATGTTTCCTCATCCATGGGAGAGTTGGAGGTATGTGGCACTACTTTGGAAGCTTATTTGGAAACTTGAACTAATGAAATTTTTCTAAGTGAAATGGTTCATTGGTTTGATTTGAAGTATATATGTTGTTTGACTTTTAGAATAATTAGGCAAATTAATCCTCAAATTGTGAGCATTAATCAAAATAGTATTTGACTTTTAAGTTACATTTCTAGAAACTAGAAATGTAACACATCTGTCAAAATGTATCTCTACTTAACTTCTATATACTGTCAGAGTCTGGCAAACATGTGGCCTCTTACATAGATCTCACGTGGCAATAAAATATGAAATATAACATGGAAATTTATTTGACGTGTTCGATCCCGAGGTGGTAGCCCTAGAGTTGATATAATATACATGAATTTAATGTGCCATAGAAGTTTTTGGTGACATGACCTTTATGTCGCATCTGCAAACATGGTCACATGTTAATTTAACATGTTACTCATTCTGGTAACATTTATAAGCCACTATTACTTTTTCAGATTCATTAAACAACTGATGTACTGAAAAAGGAATAGTTATGTATAGATGTTACAAGAGGGAGTACATCATAACCTCTAACAATACAAAGTTAACGAAAGGATCCTATTGACCAATTTGTAAAATTCAGAGACTATTTTGGCTAGTGCTCATAATTTCGAGGACCAGTTGATATATTCACCCTTCACTTTGATCTATTAGGCTATTGGATATGATGCTCATTTTCATGCAATTTTATTTGCAGAAACTTCCAAATGGATGGCCTAAGGAAGTATTGAGTGATGTTGAAAACCTTACAGAAGAAAAGATTGATGAAGTTTTGAATCAATTTCTAATGGATTTTAAAGAGGGTTCACTAGAAAACAAAGGTTGGCCTAATAATAATAATTTGTCTACATACATTATTTCAAAAGTTGCTCTAAGTGCCTACACAAGGGTTGCAGCCAAGAAGTATCCATCAATATGCATCAATGCTGTTTGTCCTGGCTTTGTGAAAACAGATATAAATTACAATACAGGTTATCTAACACCAGATGAAGGTGCTGAATCAATTGTGAGGTTGGCATTGCTACCAGATGATAGTCCTTCTGGTCACTTTTTTGTTAGAAATGAAGAGAAACCATTTTGAGCAAGGATCAATGGTTAGAAAATGAAATGTGATAGAGATAGATGAAAGGAAATTATGGCCTGAAAACAATTACTTGTATTGAAAGTTTTCTACTTATACTCTTGTGTCCCATCATATTAGCAGACGTCATCGATACTATTGTTGTAGAAGTATAAACAATAAACATATTATGCGCTTATAAAAGTAGTAAGCAACTTTTATTTGTTGGTGGTCGGGGTTTGAACCCCGGACCGTGCATATATTATGCATTATCCATACTAATTGAGCTAAGCTCACAAGGACAAAGTAGTAAGCAACTAATCTCATTTAATTGTGTTTGCTAATCAAGAAAATAATTGCATTCTTCCAAATGATTTTAATAAAAATTTGTCTAAAATAAAATCATAAAAAATGTCATTGAGAAATTAAATCTAAATTAATTGAAAGATTAAGCTAATGTGGATGTTTAGGGTAACATTTCTAAGTTTAACCGAATTGTATTGCTCATAGCAAGTTATCTATAAAAGCCATAGAGAGAACTCAATCCTTTCATCAAGTCTTAAAATTAAATTCATATTATCATCTGTTTCAAATTTCTTCACCCTTACCAATAATTAATAATCAATGGCAGAAGCAACAAAGAGGTACTTGTTTCTTTTATCATTCATCATGTACACGTTCTTCTCATTTACTACTTTTTAAGTGAAAATCGTTTGAAATCCTAAAAGCGACCGATGCCATTCTCTTTAAGTAAAAATTCATTGTATTATTCATTCTCACGACTGAGATGGTCACTGAATCACAACTGGTTTGGCAAAGAAGAAAAAATGAATATTAGCGTCTCTAAATTTGCATATATTCGTTTTTCTCTTAAAATTTGGATGAGGTAATTGGGACATTTTAAGGAATTTAGAATTCTAAGTAATTCAAATGGTTCAATTAAAATGCTTTTATTTCTCAATAGTTTTGTTTAGATGGAGTAATAAAAAAATTCATTGTCATCATTTTTGAGCAACTTTTGTAAATTTTATAATTTTTTTGGGCCAAATTTGAAAATTGAAATTAGGGGACAATTTGTAAGTTTCAAAAAAATTGAGGGGTCAGATTATAATTTTTGGAAAATTTGAGGGTCAATTTACAATTTTTTGAAATTTATTTGGGTCAAATTGAAAATTTTGTAAAATATGAAGACCAAAATGCAAAATTTGAAAAATTATAACAATGAAGTATTTTGAAATTCTTAACTTTTATGTGTCATTTGAAATTCTCTAAATTTAACTTGAACAAAATACTTCATAAATTTCCATTATTTTGAAAATTCTTCAAATTATTACCCAAACAATAGAATTCACCTCAAAATATTTGAATTCCCTCGAAACATTTCCTCATCCAAACACACTCTTAATTTTGTTGAATCAACATCAATCAAGTCATTATCTCAATCCTAAAGATGTGGACGATCATAAACTTCTATTTAAATGTGGTGAGTGGTGACGTTGTAATCAAAGTTTTAAACATTTTTTAAGAATATCGGTCCCCCTGGAACATATGAGACACTTTAGTCATCCCCTTTCTATCCAACTAGACTCTTGACCCGTGCTACCGCACGAGTCATACCACGTAGAAGTTAATCAAATCAGTCACAAAAATGTAAACATATATAGTTAATAGAAGTTTTATAACAATTTAAAAATATGTTCCCTTCTAAGACAACAATAGCAACAAAATGAAATGGTAGCATACATAACAAAAAGGTTTGAACATTGAACATCAAGATACATTACGAAAGACTTCGTGATAAACAACATTTGAGGTCGTATTAGTCTTCTCTCCATCTCCATCAACGATTAGTATTTTCAAACCTTGTTTTGAAGTGACTCCGAAAATTGCAACGTACAACTGACCATGCGAGAACAAATGACTCGGCAAATAAATTCCAACATTTTTAAGTGATTGCCCTTGACTCTTGTTGATTGTCATAGCAAATGAAACAGATATTGGAAATTGCCTTCTTTGAAATTTGAAAGGAATTTTAACATCAGACGTTGAAAGAGATAACCTGGATATGAAAACTTTTTCGTCGATGTTACTTTCATATATAACATTTGTTTCAAGCACAAATTTTCCAATTCTGGTTATGATGAACCTTGTTCCATTGCATAATCCTGACTTTAGATCAATATTTCTCAAAAGCATAATTGGAACTTCAATCTTCAATCTTATATGTGATGTGGGAGTCCTGAAGCATTTATTGTGTTGAGAAATTCTAGAGTATGGACATCATCAACAACATCACAATTTCTATTCTGTGACAATGGAGTATCATAACTCAAATATGTCTTCTCTTCACCGGGCATCAAATCTAACATGTAATCGTTGATCTGAAGTTTCGATTGCCATCAATATTTTTCGCAAATCATTAAGTTCCATCAATATTTTTCGCAAATCATTAAATTGCACTCATAGAAATTAATTGAATTTTCACAAATCATTAAGTTGAATTTTCGCATATCATTAAGTTTTATTAAATTCCATTGTGATTATTAACAATGGCATATCATTAAGTCTTAACCTGAAGTTTCGATTGCCATCAATATTTTTTTAACCATTTGATATCCTTATTTGAAATGTCCTTCATAGCATGACTTTCGTGACCTATACAATATTTTTTGTTGAATGCTAGTTAAAACTAAAAGTATATTATTCAAACGAAGAAACATTTTTTTGTCAAAAAAAAATGAAGAAACATTTTAAAACCATTAGTTTGGCTCCATGAAGGATTATGGTACAATATTAATTGTTGGTAAACAATCATCCATAAATTGCATATAAGCTCAATAGTCAAACGAATAAACATTTTTAAACCATGATTTTGGCTCCATGAAGGATTATGGTACAATATTAATTGCTGGTAAACAATCATTCATAAATTACATTTAAGTACAATATTCAAACGAAGAAACATTTTAAAATCATAAATTGCATTTAATATAAAAGAGAGCACATTAAATTGGAAAGATATTACTTTTTATTGCATTGAAATCAAAAGAGAGCACATTAAACTGGAAAGATAAACCATAAATTGCATTAAAATGTAAAGAAAATTCAAAAACA
>Ga0228710_1005401_pt1 | contig 19858 bp, 19 predicted proteins | sample MedpolnodulmetaG_FD_177995 | JGI IMG/M metagenome (GOLD analysis project Ga0228710, IMG submission 177995) | Root nodule microbial communities from Medicago polymorpha collected in Santa Monica, California, United States - pink nodules | ecosystem: Host-associated > Plants > Roots > Nodule... | reverse complement strand
GCTTCTGGCGAGATATGCTTCTGATGATCAGTGCTTCTGATGTTCTTGCTTCTGATGACGTGTCTTCAGGAGCTCTTCTTCAGACTCGTTTCTTCAGACGTAGTTCTTCAGACTCATTCTTCCAGATGCTTTAAGCTTCAAATAAATTCCTTTGCTCTTGAACTTGTTCAACCAGAATCTTTATGAATAGTACTTTGATTATGGATCCTGTACACTTGAACAAATTGTTTAGCATATCGAATTGATTATTTTTAATACCTTATTATTGTCAAAACTCAATAAGTGGCTTGTGAAACACCCTTTGTTCCAACAGAGTCCTCCGATCATTTGTTTTTTCGGTGTCCATTCGCCAACCATCTTTGGGAATGGATCAGCAGTAAACTTAGCTGCTCCATAGATCGTTCTACAGCCGGCACCCTTCTCGATTGTCGACCAAATAGATGTTCCTCACAAGTATCAGACATTTATTTAGCAGCGGTTGTGCATACTCTTCACACTATATGGTGGGCACGGAACTCTTTGCGGTATTCAGAAGTCATGCCTACTTTGCATTCAGCTAAGGTCCGTATTCACTCCTTTATCGCCATGTCAGGAAATGTTTCTAAAGGTAAGTGTCTTCCATCAGACTCTGTCTTTCTTGATTCCTTTGCGGTCTCTCCCCATCGCTGCATGGTAAAGGATATTGTCTTGGTTGTTTGGAAACCCCCCACCGCTCCGTGGTTGAAAGTTAACACGGATGGCTCGGTTATCGGTGGTCACGCCGCCTGTGGGGGGCTGTTCCGCGTTCACTTAGCGCCCGTCACGGTTGGAGGAATATTTGGTTGGAGAGCGACTCCACTAGCGCTCTCAGAATTTTTTCAAACGCTCTCCTAGTGCCCATGCTGCTACGGAACAGATGGCATAACGCCTATAATCTTAGGATTCAGGTGATCTCGTCCCATATTTTCCGGGAAGGCAACTGCTGCGCTGACTATCTCGTGAATCTTGGGCATTCGGTGGTTGGAGCAATCTGGCTTGCTACCCTCCCACCAGCTTTGACTTTGAATTTCTTCCGAGACAGATGCGGCTTCCCTAACTACAGATATCCTTAGTTCGTTGTCTGTCTACTTCTGCTGTTTATTTTTCCTGTTGTTCTTGTTTTATGTTGTTTCTTTTTGGAGGGTTTTCGCTTTGTCCTTTTTTAATAAAATTTTCCTAGAGATTGGCGGTATAGGATGGCGGCATCTCGGGGTGCCAACCTAGTTGGGATGTCGACGATGTCTCTTGATACCTGTCCTTTCTCCTTGCTTATCAAAAAAAAATCGGGTTAAATTTTTTTTTTTGAGAGAAATTTCGGGTTAAATATTTACTCACAAATCTCCAACTCCTTAATCAAACCAATAAAATTATCAGTAACTCACTATATTTGGTATACTCTCACAAAAAAAGCTCATGCTCCTTGTTTTCCTTATCATTTATCTCATGTTCAAATTACTTTTTTCTTATCTTCTTTTCTTTTTTAATTCATTTTCTAACTTCTCACGAAAGAAATGAACATTAAATCACTATCAACTCACATTTATGTGCATTCGTATGACATTATTTGGCTATGTCTTTATATGACAGTCACATTGAGTCTCACAGTTAAGGGAGATATGTTGATGTGTTAAGTGTGAGTTAAAGTTTCACATTTGATGTAAAAGTAGATGTTGAACAAAATATAAGTAAGATGACAGATATATTAGATGACTTAAGGCTCTGGTTCCATATGTAGTGTCATTTTTCCAATTCCTTAAAAAAAACCATAAAATTACCAACAACTTTTGAAAAATATGTTTGACGGAGCAATCCCAATCAGCTAGAACAATTAAACCATTAACTTCTTTCAGTAAAAAATAAAGATGTGAGATGGTTTTGGTAAAAGGGGTATTTCATTTGTCAAGATTAACTTAAAATAAAAATATATTTGCTAGTTTTCTGCAATTTTCCAACTCTACGGGTTTAATATAGTAGTAAAATAACAAACTTTGAATTTAGAGATTTCGAGTTTCGAGCTCTGCTAGTATATTTGAGGAGATGTAAATGTAAATATATTTGTGAGTGCTCATTTATCTCTAAGGTCTTCTATACATTGCAGCAAATCATCACTTTGTCACCATAATTTTTTTGTTATTAAAAATAAATTCATTGTGATTTTTGTTTTTTTCAATAACGGCATGAAATGTTATACCTCAAGAATCATTATGGTGCAATGATTGTTAAGAAATTATCTCATGTACATTTTTATTTATAATGTTAGCCATAAATATATTAAATAGTTTGTTTTTTTATTAAAATCCATTTACGTGCATTCACTATTAAAAGACATGACACACTTTTAAAACAAAAAAACTAAGACAAACGTCGTAGAAAATTAGTAGAATTGGAATTTGAAAAATCACTGAGTTATTGATAAAATTTAATTTTGTATATCATTCAATTCTCCTTTTAAAATGTTGATGTTATTATTATTTCTATAAAAACAAATATTTTATAATAGGCCAAAGAGACTTTAATTTTTCATAAAAAAATAAAATAAAATTTGAGTCTTTTCCATGACTACTATCAAAATCTAGAATTTGCAATTTAAACAAAATTGTTTTTTTTAATGATAAATATTTAGGTTAGTTGGGTTTTGGAGGGCACATCAAGGTGAAAACATGATTCATGACTCATAGGACGCTTATGGAGGAACTTAGAGATCCCTCGTCAAAGATATCCTCACGCTAATAACAGGTATTGAACCCATGCCCTTGAGGTTAAGTTAACTCATTAATAATTGAGTCAACTTGATATACAACGTTATTACCATATAATGGTATCATTTAAATAACTTTTTTTTTTTTGTGACCCATGAAATGAGACATTATAGAATCATTATAATTTAAATGACTACATTAATGACTCTTAAATATTATTTAAATAACTATTTTTCTTTTTCTGTTTGACCAATCAAATGAGACATTTTCATTCTAAATGATTATATGAGACATTTCAATCTTTATAAAATCATGCTAATTTTTTATGACATATTAATGACTCTTAAATTTCTTTATCGTGATTATCCTTAATAAAAGGAAAATAAATAATATTGAGAACTTGTACCAAAAAATAATAATAATATTGAGAACTGTATAAAGTATTAAGTATACAAATACGTGAAATTCATGATATTGAGACAAAAGATTGAAAAGATTACAATTTTGATTGAAATGATGCGTAAAATTGTTTGCCAACGGATGTTATTTATAATAAAGGGTCTATAACAAATTAGAAATATTAGTTAATAGTCCCCTCAAAAGAATACTATTTAATAGTAATAATCTAATTGACAAATTAAAGGAGAAAAAAATGAATATATTGATTGTCAAATAAATGAGAGGAAATGAGTAAGCATACATGTATTTTTTCTTCAAAGGGAAATATGAGGGTGTAGTAACACATCAATTATGTTACCCTTTACAAACAAAAAAATAAATAAATATCAATAATCTATAACATTGATAAATAACATTTACAAACAACCATACAAGATTAAATCAAATTTCAAATTTCATTGGTTTCAATATTGGTAACCTACCCTTTACATATCTTGGTGTACCAATCTTTAAAGGCAAGCCCAAAACAGCTTATTTTTTACCTATTGCTGACAAAATTAAGACAAAGTTCTCAGCCTGGAAAGCCTCTCTTTTATCTATAGCTGGAAGAGTGCAATTAATCAGAAGTGTCATCCAAAGTATGCTTCTTCATAGTATTTTAATCTACTCTTGGCCTGTTGCTTTAATTAAAGATCTTGAAAGGTGGATGAGGAATTTTATCTGGAGTGGTGATGTAAACAAAAGAAAGCTTGTGTCCGTAGCTTGGCACAAAGTTTGTTCACCCCAGAAAGAAGGTGGCTTAGGCATTAGAGACTTATCTAAGATCAATGAAGCTGCAAATCTAAAACTTTGTTGGGAACTCAATCAATCTCAACTTCAATGGGCTCAATTTCTTAAGGATAAAGTCATTAAGAACAAAAAACCAATCAGATATCATGTCTTTTCGTCCATATGGAGCAGCATTAAGCATAAATACTTTGAAGTTATGGATAATGGTGCTTGGAAGATTGGTAATGGTGAATCTATCAATTTTTGGACAGACACATGGTGTGGTGACCCTCTAATCCAAACTCTTAACATCCCTCATGATCTGCATGATGATTTGAATAGTAATGTTAGCAACATGATCTCTAATTCTAAATGGAATATCCCTGGTTGTATATTACAAGCTTACCCTCCTTTGAGACATCTTACTGAAACTATTTCTCTGCCTATCATTCAAAAAGATGATCAATTCATTTGGAAGCACTCTCATGATGGGTCATTATCCTTCAAAGATGCCTACTTGTTTCATTGTCCAGTTGGGCAAAACATTCATTGGGCCAAGTTAATTTGGAACTCATCAATTCCTCCTTCAAAATCCTTAACCATTTGGAGAGCCTTACATGACAAGCTACCAACAGATGACAACTTATCCAAAAGAGGATGTCACCTCCCATCTATCTGCAATCTCTGTGGTAAAGAAGTGGAAACCTCTGTACATCTTTTCTTTCAATGCATCTTTGCAAAGTTTATCTGGAGCTGGCTCTCATCAACCATAAATGTCCAATGTAGCTTTCTGTCTTTCCATGAAGCTCTGGCCCTTTACAACAGAAATTGGTCCCCTCTTTGTAAACTGACGATTTTGGCAACTATCATCAACTGTTGTAATGTGATTTGGTTTTGCAGAAATCAAAGAAGGTTCTCTGAGAAGCTTATACACCCTAAGTCATCCATCAATTTGATTATATCAGCTACATCCCTTTCGGGCAATCTTTGTAAGTTACATGCCACCTCCTCTATTACTGATTTTACAATCTTAAAAGCTTTCAAAGTCCTCCTTAGACCTCCTAATGCTCCTAAGATCATAGAGGTCATATGGCAGCCTCCAATTTTCAACTGGATTAAATGTAACATAGATGGTGCCTCAATTGGTAACCTTGGCATCTCTTCTTGCGGTGGAATTTTCAGAAACAGCAACTTTGATTTTTTAGGAGCTTTTGCTTCGAATTTAGGGCTCAACAATTCCCTCAATGCAGAGCTTACTGGTGCAATGTTTGCCATTGAGATTGCTTATCAAAAAAACTGGAGGTATCTATGGATTGAACCAGATTCCATGCTTGTCACTTTGGCCTTTAAGTCTTCAAAACTGGTTCCTTGGCATTTGCAAAACAGATGGGATAATTGTATCCATGTGATCTCTTCAATGGATTTCATGGTCACACATATCTACAGGGAAGGCAATCACTGTGCTGACAAATTGGCCAACATTGGTTTATCATCTCAGTCATTTACTTGGTGGGATCAAATGCCTACTCAAATTGGGGGGGGACTTCACTAGAAATAGGCTAGGTCTCCCTTATTTTAGATTTTGTTGATCTTTGAGGGTTTGGTTTTATGTCCCCCCTCCTTTTGGTGTACTTTTTCTTTTCATTAATATATCTATTTTGGGGGCTTGTAGTTTCTTAAGCTGCAAGTTTCTCTTGTTTAAAAAAAAAAAAAAACAACCATACATAAACATAAAATGCATTAACAAAAAATAAAAGGAAAATAAATACATGTGACATTGTATGATTCTATCCTTTTTTACACGATTTACATCATAACCAAAATAAATAAAATGGAAAATAATTTACATAGAGATGTATCCATCTTAACCATATCTAGGGAGGATCGGTGTTTGTCAAGGTTTATAAGAAAGAAAAATCAAACACGTAGAATTCACACAACTATACGTCATGATTATTTGACTGAGTTGGGTTCACACAAAAAAATTGAAATGAGGTGTTTTCGTGTTAGAGTCACAAAAAAAAAAGGTGTTTTTGTGTTGTATGAAATTGGCAACAATGTATGATGGAAAAAGCGATATGAAGATGATGAAAGACGGATTGACTATATATATAAGAAAAAAAACACACGAAATTTTATGTTATGAATGCTAAAACCTATGATACAAGCACGACAACAATATTTGATCGGTTGATTCAAAATTTAATTGGCTAACAATTGTCACGGTGAGACATTAGAGTAAATAACAAAGTTTGATTGGCTAATGAAAAAAATTGTGATGTTTATCTAATGTAAAATGAGAATAGCAAGTCAATGAAATTGAAAAACAAAATTATAAGTGTGATTCAATACAATTTATTACATGATTTTTCCATTTTTGATTTGTTGATAATAAATGGCTAATTCAAATTCAAATATGTATCAAATGTGTGAAAATATGAGATCATGTGGATAAATGATCAAACAATAGCCAATAAGCAAGTTGTATTTACATGATGCGTATTAGTGAATATGAGGTGTGTTAAAGCATTAAATACATTTTATATTGAGGAGTGACATGTGTACTATTTGTTTTGTGCAAGGCAAATGTATATTATAAAGATAAAGATAAAGATAGAGATAGAGATAGAGATAAACTTAATTGTGCAAAGAGAATATTAAATGCTGAATTTTCGAACAAGTCATCTAATAGTTGAAATTATAGTGACTTAGAAAGATTAAATACTTACATGATGTGCTCCTAATATTTTCTTTGCCTAATAATCTTAACGAAATACCGACTCTCCAATGAGAGTTTGTCTTTCTCTAAATTTCTTTAAAAGCACCTTAGTTTAAGCAAAGAAAATATGACAAAATTTTTGTCATCTTAAGTAACACCTATAAGATTTCTCATCTGTTAACTTTATGATTATATGTGACCTATAAGATTTTTGTGTTTACTCACTTGTCAAACTTAATTCTCACATTTGATGCTGAATTTGTGAAAGAATGTGAGTTCACCAACTGTTATCTAAGGTCAAGATCCAAGAACAATGTAATGTTCTTTAAATCCTAAAAATTAGAATTTTAAGAATTAAAAAATTTAACTCAAATTAGCAGATACATAAACTATATTAGCGTAAAGAGAACAAGAGTATTCAAATGTACTCACCAAAATACCTAGTGTACCAATTTTCTTATTTTACCCAAAGGTGGGAAGTATACCCCACACCCCTACTATTGTACCTTTACCCCAACATTTTACATAAACTACCAAATTTACCATTTATATAAAATTAAACACATTTCACCCTTTGACGTTCACCCCATCTTCACCCCTTCTTTTCTGGAAAAAACGGGCTGGAAAAAAGAAAACTTCCACTCCCAGCAAACAACAGTAAGCTTTCTTTGCCAAAATCATCATCAATTATTGATTGTTCTCATAATCGTTTCCTTTTTCTTAGTTCTTTCTCTTAATCCTTCAATGGAATTATTGATTGAGGTTTTAGGTTTTGTGGGTTGTTCAAGGTTTTACGGGGTAGTGGGTTACCATAATCCTTCATGGAATCATGTTATGAGTTGTTTCCATAATCGATCTTCGAATCATTGATTCCCGGAAAACGCATGCGAAGCGTTCCGATTGATTTTCCGAAAAATGCATACAAATCATTCCGATTATAGTTTCGAATTTCTTCCGGAATGGTTGCATCAAGATTTCCGGTTCAAGCACTTTTTTTTTTCATTTTTAAGTTCTTCCTTTTTTTTGGACTCAAATTGTTTTAATGAATGAAAGCTTCCCATAAATCAATGACATTGTTACTGTAAATCAATGCCTTTTTGTTCAACACTGACTTGTGAGGGTACTTTACAAATTGAACGTTTCTTCCATTGATCAATGTCATTAGCTTATGAAAGAGCATTGTTCTTGACCTCCTCATTGATTTTATCAGTCCACTTCATTTATAACTATACTTATGCCTAAGATATAAGGTCTATCTAACTTTCTTCACATCTTAACATATAAATACTAACTTTGTGGGCAGGCAATTTTTGAAGATGTTATTTAGTAGGTGATTCACATCTTAGCATATAGCTTATGAACTTTGTGGGTTGTTTAGTGCTAGTTGTGTGCTTTTTTTTTTTGGTTCGGCTGTGTTGATGCTTCTGTGTTAATTCTTTTGTCTCTTTTTCTATTAATTCTTTGTCTTTCTATTAATTATATGTCTTTTTTTTATTTAGTGGTTCGGTGCAGAGGACGAGGTGGCAAGATTATACGTGTAGGGCGAAACGAACCACGACATCGTGAAGTGGTTCGTGATCAACTGGAGTCATCCATATGAAATCACAAATACATACGTGGTTCGTGGTTCCAACATATAGAGTCCCTGATGATGCAGGACCTTCTGACCCGAGGATGTCTTTGATTGCTTCTAAGCTACAGGGTTACTTGGATGCGGTCGGGGCCACAAAAGAGGAATCCCAATTTGAGCATTTGTAACAAGCATTAGACCTGACTTGCAGTGGACCTTTATATTAGTTATCTTTAGTTTATTTATTATATATTGCATCATCGACTTCTACTTTATGTTAAATTTGGTATTATCAACTTTTGGTTTATGATATACATTGTAATATCGACTTCTGGTTTATTTTAAACGTTGTATTATTGACTTTTGGTTCATGATTATACTTTCTACTGTTGACTTTGCAATATTGGGATATAATATAGAGTGCTCGTGTTGTTGCTTCAAAGCCTGTGATCAATATATATATATAAAGTGCAGGAACGAGATTGTGATCAAATAAGTGTCATTTTAATTGTCATAAAGCATTGCACTAATGGCTTGGCATTGGTGTTTGGGCGAGGTGCTGCTGTCAAGGGTGGACTGGTAGTGGCAGGCTTGCTGATTCTGCCATGGCTGTTACGGCGTTTTTTCTTCTTCTGTTTCGGCTTTTGGTTGGTTGTTGTTGACAGGGGCTGCTAGTTGTTTAGGCTGTTGGTTTCTGTTTCAGCTTGAAACTTGGTGTTTTTCTGTTTAGCCCAAGCAAGTGTGCGGCTGTTGAAATTGTGTTGGAATATGCTAGCATCATTGTTAGATGGGATGGGTTATTTAGTACTAGTGGGTGTCTTTTTTGGTTAGCTATTAGCAACAACCAATATTAGAATTTATAGCTTCTGTTTCTAGCTTTGCTATGGGTGGTTTTGGTGGGTGCTTAGTGTTCCTGTATACACGTAATAAAGGCAAGTAATATCAAGAATCAAGAATATAAGCTCTACTAGTATTAAGCAAGTTGGAATTAAAAAAATTTAAAATAAATGCACCGGAAAACTAGGATACACGTTCTGGATCTTTATTTTCTACATTGAAATTATTTAGCATAACTTGTATGCACCGGAAAGCTGCATACGAGTATTCCGAATTATTTTTGGAAACGTAGTTTTCCGAATTATTTTCGGAAAAGTATATATGAGTGTTCGAAATATTTCCTGGAAAAATATCATGTGGGCGTGCACTCGTTCTGAATTAGAAAATCTTGAAAATGAGGGTGAAAAATTCATGTATAAAAGATTAAATAGTAAAAGGGGTAAAATTGAAATTTTAAAAAATTTGTAGGGGTGAAAGTACATGTGTCAGGGTATAGGGTATAACTTCCCCAGACGTGCTATCTAAGCCCCCAGGCCCAAACATAAGGATGCATATTGGCATTTCCATAATAAATTCACAAAAAGGGAGAAATAGAAGAATGGAGCAAGGTACTTTTAACCCTAATAGATATATAAGACAAACAAACTTGCTTTATTCAACAAATTTCAATAAACATTACACCATGTAATTGAGTTTAATTATTTCTGAAATATAAAAAACTGTTACTTGCAAGCACATTAAATGAAAAAAGAAGAACTAATTAAACTAATGATTTTCAAGCATCGTTGAATTGTACGTGTATGTTGATTGAATGCAACAACAACATTATGCAGCTTCCTTGAGCTTCTTTGTGATGGTAGCAATATACATCCCTTGGTGGAATGCTTGTTCCAACTCAAGCTTAGTTGGCTGTCTTGATCCATCACCAGCATATGTTCCTGAACCATATGGACTTCCACCTTTCACTTCTTCCATCTCAAACATTCCAGCACCAAATGTATACCCAATTGGTACAAATAACATTCCATGATGCACCAATTGAGTTATAGCAGTGAGCCTGGCATAGATTAAATCCACAATTTCTAAACATAAATATTTCATTCATCCGATCTAATAGATTTAGATTTCATGCACCAACTATTAAATCAAAATCAGACGATTTCAAGTTATGACTTGGTATTTTTAATCCAATTTATAAATTTGTAACATGTTCGGTCTAATCTTTTGACCTGATGGTAAAGATTGTGCCGATGCGTCAAATGTGTGATTTAGTATATATTTCAGTTGATAGTGAAATTACCAAAATCACAATGACACTGTAATTTTATAAAGTTCTAAAGTGTAGCTTTTAACAAAAATTACAGTGGTTAGCCGTGATTCTGTAATTCTGACTAACATTCCAAACAATGCACTAGGAGAATATAACCGAGTAAAGGCTCTTACGCTGTAGTCTCTTGGCCACCGCCTTGGGAGCTGGTGCTGTAGAAGATTCCGGCAGGCTTCCCTGCAAGCTGTTGTGTTTTCCATAGACCTCCAGTTGCATCTAAAAAGGCTTTAAACTGGGCAGCCATCATTCCAAATCTTGTTGGAAATCCAAAGACAAAACCATCACCTTCAGTTAGTTCATTCGGGGTAATGATTGGTACATCACTCTTGGGTGGTGCTCTCATCTTACCAAGTACTTCCTCTGGCAATATTTCTGGTACCTGCTCATATATATGTTCAACAAAGCAAATTTTAACAACTTTCCTACCCTGATGATATTAGCAAATTATAATTTAATGGTTTATGTCCTTTCACCAACCCAGTAGTGTGAGTCTCGCGCTTATTATTAAAGGAATGTTAACGAGTGAGTTTAGAACATTGATTAAAGTAAGTTTGTAAAAAACTGTGCATTGACTAAAGGAACAACTTCTATTTCTAAGATAAAATTTCTTTTAATAGAATTCTTATACAATGCTCTTAGGGTACTCGTTAGCAAAACCCTATTATTAATAATTTTAATAATAAAATTTATAAAAAGTTGAAGGTAAGTTGACAACAAAGTGCGCCGCTAATCCTTCCTCGCACTTAATAAAATTTATCTTCTGATGAGAGGAATGGGCCTCTGCTTTGGACTGAATAGTCTTGGAAATTTTATCCAAACATATTGAAAAACGATACATGAAACATAAATATACATGCCTGCCATAGTTTGGCCTCAACACCTTCAACGGAATCTGCCCCTTTCTTTATTTCTTCTGCTAGTCTCTCCACATGTCCATACATTGAATAGTACCTGCATTAATAATTGATAGGGAAAGTTTGTTTAAGATTAAAATAAGACTTATTAGTAATAAAATAATTTAGAGATTATTTTAGAAATTTTATAGAAAGCAAAAGCTGATTTGTATTTGTCTATCATAATGTTTGTATTTATATTCCCTTTCATTAAATTACTACTTTTTTAAAAACCGTGAAAAATAATTTATATAAATTATCAAAATAATTTTTTATTAGAAATATTTACAATCTTAAACAAACACAATAAAAATGAAGCAAACAACAAATACAATGTAAGATAAACAATAATTAAGAAAGTATAATGTTGACAGCCAAGTTTAAAAATTGCATACACAATATAAACTTTGACAGCCATTGATGATCTTGTATAAGTATCTATGTGTTTCTTTATATTCTTAATTTATAACGAACACTTAGTTGTGGAATGCAAAATAGACGAGAGAGCAAGCCATATTTATATTTGAATTATACGATGTACTAATAAGGTTGCTCTGACTTTCAAATTTGTTAGCTATGTTTCTTTATTTTGATTCTCAATATGGGAGAGACTGTACCGTCTAATCTATTGCCGCCATGAATCATTAATGATGACAGGGTGGCGTCACGCTTACACTTGAACAAATTTCAAAAATGTTTTTATTTTTAGATTCTTTCGATTTACTATAATTTGAGTTGTGTTATTCCAACAACCATTTTACCCACAACTCAAGGAACAACTATAATTTACAAAGAAAATGATGTATTGACACAAAAATCAAAGCAATAGAGAAAAAAAGTAAAAACATAATGTGAGTTTGAGAGATAAAGTTGACATAAAAGTTGTTAAAAAAAGTTGTACAAATATCATTTCACTTGTAATTTTGACGTTATCTTACCATATTTTCTTTCTATCACAAAAACATAGGCTCTTGCTATTAAGGATTAACCGATAAATATTTATTACAAAACATTAATTTTTAATTATTAGAAAAATAAATTGACACAATTTTCAGAGGAGACAAATCTTACAGACAACAATAAAATTAAATAGCATAAAGAAAATAATTGGATAAAGACTTTAAATTACATAAATTAGTATCCAACAACCAGAATAGAGGTTCATTTAAGAACCATAACCTAAAAAGATTTCGTTATACACGGTAACTAAAAACAAATTACAAAAGAGAGAAACTCCTCCCTGAAAGCTCCTAGTGTTTGCTTTCCTCTTGAACTGCTTCGTTCTAAATGAGAAATTATAAATGAAAGGCTTGCATTTCGCAATGAGCTCAAAAACTAAGCTTTTTCCACCTGAACATGAGCTCAAAAACTGAGTTTTTTCCACTTAAAAGTAGCAAAAATTAGTTGTGGTTTGCATTTCGCAATGCTCGGGGAGCATGAGAGTGCAGAAAATGCACTTTCGACACGTCTACCCCATGCTCGGGGTGCCTGTGAGTATGTTCCAAGGCTTAAATCTTTATTTCTTCGTAATTTTGGGTGTCTTCTTCCATATAAGATGTCTTGGGACCTAGGATCATAATTTCTCTCTCTGTAATGTCTTGTGAGGCCTCTTGAATCTTCATTCTTTATCTTCCCAAAGTATTCATAAGTCTTTAGATGTCTTGCTTTGTCGATTTGAATGATTTCTTCGTGAATTACATCAAAATATCCTAAAATTGTTACGTTTCGAGAAGAATAGAATTACAAACTCAAATATAAACAAGATTACAAATGTCCAGAAATCATAATCAATTGCTCTATAACGTAAGATCACATGTCATCAGTATGATCGACCAATATGGCTATACATTGGATTTACCAAAAGGTATATGATTCTCAAGTCCTTTGCACCAAATATCCTGGCTTCAACAAACTCGTTGAGTCTACTGCAAAGTTCCTGACTTGGTTTGAATCTACCTTGTCTTCTCATATATTTTGATTCAAGTGAGTCCTTTAAAAAGTTAAGTGTTTAACGTCTCTTTAAACCCCTTCTAGATAAAAGGTTGTTGCAACTAATTAGCCAATTGCAACATAGGTTGAGTTTGTATCGGAGTGATTCAAAGTTAAACATAGAGATTGTTAGGATTACTCTTGCTTAGGAGGATATTATAATTAATCCCATATCAATAAAATTGTGTTATGACAACTTAATTGATGTAGAACATGATATACCTCTTCTGAACAATCTTTTTCAATCTCTTTTTCTTTAAACCGAATGTCATAAGATATTCATTGATAGACATTAGATTCAAGGTCTCATGGCTGTGAATAGATTATACAAACTTGTTTTCACATCAATTTTTTTTATATAGCCATTAATTAAAATCACTGTATGTATTTCTTGTTCTGGTGTTGAACACATTTTCTGTTGATAACGGTTTAACACAATAAGTGTTCTTTAAGCACACATACTCCTATAAGCTTCAACTTTTAGTTTCTTATCTTATGCATAAGCATCGCTTGTACACCTCGACTCAACTTTCTTTTACAAACATTGAGAAAGAAGACATTGAAAGATGAGATAAGGTTTGTATAAGGAGTCATTGAGAGGCGTGTATGATTATGCATAATGATCTAACTTATGATAATAAAAACACTGCACATCTTTCATTTCAAGTTTATTATGAAAATTTTTGTTGGTTAAAGTGACGTTTTTGCTTGAATCTCCTCCTTCATTATTTGAGCTCTTGTTAGAATCTTCAAAGTTTCCTTTCTTATCCACTTGTCTTTTCCATTGTTTCCTTTAAATTCATCATGTTTATCTTCTTGTGAATCATGGCTTGAAGAGCTTGTTGTTTAACTTTTTCCTAGTTCCTTTGCTTCAACCTCAACTCATGTCCTTCTAGTGAAGCATGCAGTTCTTCTAACTTCATCTCATAAAGATCCTTTGATTTTTCAATCACAACAACAATATGATAAAAATTTGACATAAAGCCCTTAATATATACATTTTCAATCTTAATCAAGTCATTAACCGTTTCATTCAACATATGGATTCATTTGGTTAGTTAGTGCTACTAATTTTGAGAAGAATTACACAAGAAGTTCAGTCTCATTTATATGTCATCTCATATTATTTCCCAATGCTTGAAGCTTCACCTTCTTGAGCTTTTGATCTCCACCATACACTTTATGCGCTATATCCCAATCACCCTTCGTTGTTTCCTATTCAATTACTTTCTCAAAGATATTCAAATCCACACATTGTTGAATCAAGAACAGGCCTTTCCAATCTTTCGTCTTGTGTTCATGATGTGTTGCCATTTGTGCATCAGTAACAATGATCTCCAGTAGCAGAGGTGGACAAACTCCCCCAACCAGAGCTCTACTAAGGTTATGTGGCGGCACCTTCCAGGCCATCCTGGATCTCCCTAGCTCATATTGGTCTCTTCCCCCATATCGTTTTGGATATCCCTAAAGCTCTTCTAGTAATTTTCTCTTTCTGTTTAAACACTAAATATTTTCCAAACACCACCAGTGAACAACGACGCGATCAACTATGGCAAGACGTGAAGACAAACAACTAGATCTGGAAGAAGAAGATGCTATCACAGTAGAGGAGGATGAAATCTCTAAAGATGTTGTTGTGTTCAGTCGCACTTTAATGGGAAAGATCTGGACGAAAAACCCTTACAATTCTAGAGCCTTCAAACAGACCATCACTCAAGCATGGAGATCCAGAAACCCAATTGAAATACAAGATCTGAACAAAAATTTGTTCCTTTTCAAATTTGCATCCAAGAAAGAAGCAGAGCTAGTTTGCAGGAACAGACCTTAGAACTTTGACAGGAACTTATTTATTTTGGACCGCATATCCAACAACAAACAACCGTCTGAAATGGCGATGGATTCAGCCCCTTTCTGGGTTAGAGTTTATGACCTACCCCTTAAGCTCAGATCTTAGGGTATTGCAAAAAATATAGGGAATATGGTGGGAAAATTCCTGGAGATGTACGGGAAGGAATGCAACCGGATGGGAAAATTTCTCAGAATTCGGAATTCCATTGATTTGAAGAAGTCACTCAAAAAGGGGTCTAAAATACACTTTCAAAGGAAGGGACATACAGGTGGATTACAAGTATGAGAGGCTCCCAAACTTCTGATTTACTTGTGGGAGGATTGAGAACCAAATGCGAGACTGTGAGGAGATTGAGGAAGGATTGGGCACCAAATGCGTCACCAAAAAAAGCACACAAATGAATGAACTAGGTCCGACAAAAAAGAGGAAAGAACAAAAAATCACAACCAACCACAACAACTGGAAGTGATTTGAGAAAAAGGTCATTGGTTGAGGTTACAATTGTTGAAGAAACAATTGATGAGATCAAGATGGGAGAAAAGAAACACAAATGGGACATTGTGATGAAGGACGGTGTTGTAACCACCAAGATCGGGGTGTTGGATGACCAACACCTGCAAGAATTATGAAACTCTTAAGCTGGAACTGTCGGGGTTTGGGGAGTCCTCGGGAAGTTCGAGCCTTGTTAAGGCTCAACCGTGTTGAAAATCCCTAGATTGTCTTCTTGATGGTTAAAATCTAGTGAGATGGATGTGATTCGTAATAAACTTGGTTTTCATAATTGCATGTCTGTTGATTGTAGAGGGACTGGGAGAGAACGTGCAGGGGGTCTATGACTTATGTGGACAGAGACCCAAACCATCAATATCACCTCCTTTTCTCTTGATCATGTTCATGGTGTGTGTGAGGATGTTAAATCAGGTGAACCATGTGGGCTGACCGGTATCTATGGACATCCAGAAGAACATAACAAAAGGAAGACTTGGTGCTTGATGGAAAAGCTGGTTGAATGTTCCTAGAAGATGGCTTTGTTTTAGGGATTTTAATGATATAGTGGATCCACAAGACAAATAAGGAGGTAATGATATAACTCAATCTCAACTCACAGTGGGGATACAAGTTGTTGCCCATTGTCTTCTAAATGACTTGGGGTTTGGGGGACACCATTTCACTTGGTCAAATAAGAGAGAGGAATGATCTAACATACAGTGCTGAATTGATAGAGTCATGGGGAATGAAGCTTTTGTGAGCCGGTTTTCTCCTATCAGGATTACTCATCTCCCTAGATTCGGATCAGACCATGCGGTCATTCTTATTGGCTTAGAGGAAGTAATATAGTGGCAGAATAGGAGATGGAGAAGAATCTTCATATTTGAAGAAAGTTGGTCCAAAGATAGAAAATGTGAAGACCTTATCTGCCACAACTGGAAAAAACCTTCTGCCTCCTATTTGGAAAGAGTCAGAAGCTTACAATTACTTGGTACTATCTTTGATGATCATGACCTAGGTAAGATTAAAAAGGAGCTGGCCCGAATTGAGGAGAGGTTGACTGATCAAAGCTTATGGACTAGTCCAGGACATGATAGGCTGAGACTAAAAGAATTTGAAAAACAACATGAAGAACTTATAGCCAGACAAGAAACTATGTGGCGCCAAAGGAGCAGGGCAGTTTGGCTCTGTAATGGTGATAAAAACACAAAGTTTTTCCAAAACAAAGTAAGCCAGAGGTCTAAAGTTAATGGAATTACAAAAATTAAAGATGAGGATGATGTCTGGTGGAAAGGTAATGAACAGATTGAGAGAGTCCTTATTAGCTATTTTGATGACCTGTTCTCATCCTCAAACCCTTCCAACATTGAAGCTATATGTGAAGTGGTGAGAGGAAAGTTTTCTAATGAGCACAAACTATGGTGTGACATGAAATTCACTGATGCAGAGGTTAATGAAGCTCTCCACCAAATGCACCCTCTTAAAGAACCTGGCCCAAATGGTTTACCGACACTGTTTTATCAGAAGTATTGGCACATAATAGGTGTGGAAGTCCACAAGCTTGTCCTCAAAATTCTGAATAACAATGAACAGCTCCATTCCATTAATAGTACCTTTGTGATCCTCATTCCTAAGGGTAAAAATCCATCTTCTCCTAAGGACTACCGACCCATAAGTCTGTGAAATGTTGTTATGAAAATAGTGACAAAGGTTATAGCAAACCGACTGAAACAAACACTGCCTGATGTGGTGGATATGGAGCAAAGTGCTTTTGTTTAGGGAAGATTAATCATAGGCAACGCCTTGATTGCTCTAGAGTGTTTCCACTGGTTGAAGAAGAACAACAAAGTAAAGAAAGGGACTATGGCTTTGAAGCTTGACATGTCAAAGGCATATGATATAATTGAATAGCCCTTTGTGCACCAAGTCCTCAGTACAATGGGCTATCCAACCTAGATGGTGGAATTTATCATAAGATGCATATCCTCAATTTCTTACCAGCTCTTAATTGATGGCCAACCAAGCACGTCCTTCACTCCTGAGAGAAGGCTCAGACAAGGAGACCATTTCTCCCCTACGTGTTCATTCTATGTGATGATGTATTATCAAGATTACTCCGCAAAGCTGCCTTGCTTAAGGAATCCATGGAATCAAGGTGCCCAGATTAGCACCACATCTATCACACCACCTCTTTGCTGATGACAGCCTCCTTTTCTCCAGAGCTAGTACACATGAAGGCAACCAATTCCTCAAAATTCTTGCTTCTTACCAACAAGCTTCTGACCAAGTTGTGAACCTTCACAAAACTGAAGCCTCCTTTAGCCGAAATGTGCCAAATGAAGATAAACACATGATCTGCAATATGATGGGAGTTAAGGTGGTGGAGGCTCAGTCAAGATACCTTGGTTTTGCTATCCCTTTTAAAAGATCAAAGAAGGTAGTCTTTTCCTTTGTCATGGACCGAATTTGGAAGAAGGTGAAAGGGTGGAAGGAGAGGTTTCTCACAAACGCAAGGAATGAGACTCTTATCAAAGCGGTAGCACAAGCAATTCCAAACTACATTCTGAGCTGCTACAAAATGTTTGTGGGGTGTTGTAGAGACATTGACATGATATTGGCTAGATTTTGGTGGGGATCAAATGATGAAAAGCGAAAGATGCACTTGATAAGTTGGGATAAGCTTTCGAAATCCAAAAACAAAGGTGGAATGGGATTCAGGGGTATGGGAGAGTTCAATAATTCCCTCCTTGGAAAACATTGTTGGTGTCTGACCACTTGGAAGTCCTCGCTGCTTGAGAAAGTCTTAAAAGAATGCTACTATCTGAATGAGGAGTTTTTATCTGCCAAAGAGGGATACCAACCAAGCTACGCTTGGAGAAGCATTCTTAGTGCCAGGGATCTTGTGGAGAGAGGTGGATTGTTAAGAGTAGGGGATGACAAGAAAATCAGATTTGCAAAGGATAATTGGGTGCCTAGAATGAAGGTAATAAATCATATAAGACCCAATTGTGTGCTAGAAAATGATGGCCTTGTCTTAGAACTTATAGATGCGGATACCAAGTAATGGAAACATGACCTAATCTTCTCTAGTTTTGATCGGATCCTAGCACAAAAATTTGTTAGCATTCCTTTGTCAACTAGACTTCCTGATAATAGCCTCACCTGGCAGTGGGAGAAGGATGTGGCGTACTCTGTTAGATCAGCCTACCATTTAGCTTGTGAAGAGAAGGAAAGGACCCTTCCTGGCCCCTCTAACCCGTGTCACCACAAAGTATGGAAGGAAATATGGAAAGCCCAAGTTTCCAACAAGGTAAAGAATTTCATGTGTCGGTTAGCAAAAAATATCCTTCCAACAAGAGAGAATCTTAGCAAAAAAGGCGTTTCCTTGGAAAAACAATGCCCTCTTTGTCATGGGGGAATTGAGTCCACAAACCATCTGTTTATGCAATGTAACTTAATGCGGCTCACCCTTTTTGCATCCCAATTGGGTTCTCACATGCCTTTCGAAGTGGACCTTCATGACTGGATTTTAAGCTGGTTAACCTGTCAAGACCAGCTGGGCTCTCAACTCTTTTGTAGTATTTTGTGGAAATTCTGGACAGGTAGAAACAATGTGGTGTTCTAGGGAACCGTGTTTGACCCACCAAGACTGGCTGAGGAGGCAATGAATTTTATAGTTGAGTTTAATGAGGCAAATCTGCATGGATAAATATGGAGTGTGATGAATCAGGTGACAAATCATACTCCCACTGTATCCTCTCTGTTTTCCTTGTTTGTGGATGTTGGTTGTTTCACCAATGGAAGCACTGGATGAGGCGTGACTATTCATGATCAAAGAGGAAGGACCATTTTCAGCTTCTGCTGAAGTGAGGACATTTATGTTGATCCGTCATTGGCTGATGCATTAGGCATGAGATGGGCTATTCAGGTAGCAATTGATCAAGGTTTCTCCTCTGTTACCATCCACTATGATGCTGCTAATGTTGTTAATTGTTTGAACAACAAATCAAAGTTTGCTGCCATTGAGGTTGTTGTCCAGGATCGTAAGGAACTGATGAAAAGAATGTCCAATGTTTTAGTTCAATTTGTTAGAAGGGAACATAATGTTGAAGCGCACAACTTGGCCTCTTTGGCAAGAATTGTGGGTAGTAGATCTTGGCTAGGAATAGCTCCCCCTGTCCCTTTTCATTCTGTTAATACAGCATCTTTAGCTGATATTTGTAATCCAAATGGCTGTATTCCAGCTCCATTCTAATGGAAGTTTGTTTACCATAAAAAAAAAAAAAAAAACACTCTTCAAA
>Ga0228710_1005400_pt1 | contig 19864 bp, 6 predicted proteins | sample MedpolnodulmetaG_FD_177995 | JGI IMG/M metagenome (GOLD analysis project Ga0228710, IMG submission 177995) | Root nodule microbial communities from Medicago polymorpha collected in Santa Monica, California, United States - pink nodules | ecosystem: Host-associated > Plants > Roots > Nodule... | reverse complement strand
CCTAACTTTAGGGACAAAAAACAAAACGGAAAATTAAGCAGGGACGAAAACACGTGATTTTATTTTATAGGGACGAAAACCAAAATTCATTAATTTTATAGGGACGAAAAACATATTTAACCCAAAAAAATAATAGTTTCAGAAATTTTGCAGTATTGACTATTGAGAAATGTCATTTTATGTAAAAAGTATGGGTCTGTAAAAAGTTATGGGTCTTAATTGATTATATACCATTTTTAAATCCACCTGTTTTGGATAAGTGAGAAGGCATGCTTGAAGAAAGAGACATATCTCTAAAGTATAAAACTTTATGCTGTAACTTTATAATTTAAATATTTTTAATCAGTAATAATATTATGAAATCAGGAAAAATACAACATAGTAATAGTAACAAGTATAATTTTTAGTTTGATTTATGTCTACAATTTTTTTTAATTGCACTTAAACGACAAACAAGATAGATTAGGGATGCTAAGCAAAGGTAGCTAGCTGCAGTGGCTTCAAGTGATATCGGAGGGTTATGAACAAAAAAATGCAAAGTATACATGACTTTAAATTTGCTCAAAATTTATTATGATCCTTACCTTCTAAACAATTATTTTGGTCATCTATGTTTAAAATGTTATACAGATTTTTTGATTAAAAAATGATATACAAATTTGGTAATCTCTATTAAATATGATTTGAAATATGTTACTCAGTATATATATTCAATATTTCCTAAATTAGAGGTGAAATTGAAATTCCAAATCAAAATCAGGATCAAAGTAAATTAAAGCCATGAGGAAAATCTGTATCACATTCAAGTTTTCATTTAACCAGGAGTACAATTCAAGCCTGAAGTTGAAAGCTACGGTCTACGTGAACAAACAAATGATATTTCAAACTAAAGGTAACAAGCAGTTTTCAATATTCTATATTTGAACCCAGTAACGTTTGTTTTTCATTCTCTGCAGAAAACTAGGTTCAGCCCATTATTTTGATTCACTGTCACAGTCCTCTATAACAGTTACTAAACAAGACTTTTGATTCAAAAATACCAAAACCTGATAGCTTGAGTTGCAGATATTTGACATTATGAAATTTATGAACATTTTACCACTACCTGACTTTTCATCTCATCAAGCAAAATGTCTACTGTCAATTAATGAAAATAGCAGGTTCAATATTTCCACTATTGCAACATTTAACACTTTCTTAATAGGAACACACCAACAAAATTGACCAGTCAGAACTCAACTTGAAATCTAAGCAAACATGAATGATTGTTCAAACACAAAATTACATGCTTTAAACAGCAGAAACATAAGACAACAAACAATACTCACTTCCACGTTCAAAGACAAAAGTAGTAAACAAGCATGCTCAATTCCTGGACCACATTATTTGGTTTTCATGCTTCTCCTTTGAACTAGAAACATAGTATTTGGTTTTCTGGGAGTAATCCACGTGACTGTCCCTCTTACCGCCTTTATTTTCCCGCTCTTCCTACTCCCTTCTGTGCTTTCTTTCTCCACGATCATCATCATCCCTTCTATAATGCCTTCTTCCTCCATGACCATCATCATCATCCCTTCTGCGCTTTTTTTCTCCATGATACTCATCATCCCCTCTGTGCTTTCTTTCCCCACGAACATCCTCATCCCTTGAGCTCTTTCTCTCTCTGTGATCATCATCTTCCCTTGAGTTCTTTCTTTCTTTGCGATCATCCTCTTCCCTTGAGTTATTCCTTTCTTTGCGATCATCCTCATACTTAGAGTTCTTTATTTCTACACTGCCATCCCCATCCCTTTTGTTTTGTGCTTCTCTATGACGACCCTCATCCCTTAAGTACTTTCTTTCTACAAAATCATCTTCATCCCTCAAGGTCTTCCTTCCTACACGTTCATCCTCAATCCTTCTAGTCTTTGTTTCTCTAAGATCATCCCCGTACCTAGAGCTCTTCTCTCGTCGGCCATCGCCATCCCGAGAGTTCTTTCTTTCTCCATAATCATCCCCATCCCTAGAGCTCCTTTTCTCTCCACGGCCATTGCCTTCCCTTAAGTTCTTCCTTTCTCCATAATCATCCCCATCCCTAGAGCTTCTTTTCTCTCCACGGACATCGCCATCCGGAGAGTTCTTTCTTTCTCTACTGCCACCCTCATCCCTTAAGTTCTTTCTTTCTCCATAATCATCTCCATCCCTCAAGGTCTTCCTTCCTGCACGTTCATCCTCAATCCTTCTGATCTTTCTTTCTCCGTGATCATCCTCATCCCTCAAGTGCTTTCTTCCTGTATGATAATCTTCATCCTTTCCATGCCTTCTCTCTCCACGACCATCTTCATCTCTTAAGCTCTTCTTCTCTCGGTGGTCTTCCTCATCCCTTTTATGCTTTCCATCTCTTGAATCATCTTCAATCCTTCCATGTTTTTTTTCTTCATAATCATTATCATTTTGTCCCTTCCTTCTTGTTTCATAATCCTCCCTATTCCGATCAATTCGTCCAACAGATTGTGATTCAACATCCCTGTTAAAATTTCTGCCTCTCTGATCAGAAGTTTCATTATCATTCCCTCTGATCCTAGCTGACTTAGAATAACCATCTCTTTCTTCATTTTCATTTTGATAAATTCGAGATTTTGACTCAGACTCTGTTTTACCAAACCTCCTATCCTTCCCACCATGCTCAGCAAATTTGACAGTCTCCCTATCTCTATCTCTATCTGCATCAATGTTCTTTTCACCCTTTGCCATTGTTTGACTTCTAGAATCTGGACCCTCTTTATAATCTCTCCCATATGATTTTCTTAAAGAATCCAATCCATCAACCTTAGCACTATTTTTCCCTTTTCCTGCAGCATTACCTCTGTCATTTATTTCCTCCTTTGGCTCACCTCTCTTCGCTACAGACCCAACTTTTCTAGTTCTTCCATACCTGTGATCACTATCACTGCTGCCTGATTCACTATCACTGCTACTCTCATCAGAGGAAGAGTATGCCCGCCTTTTAACATGTTTGTCTTGTCCTGAAGCATGCCTAACGCCGCCTCTACCAGAGTCCTCATTAATAGAACCATACCTCCTTGTTTTCTGTTTCTCAAGTTTACCATGTTTCTCTTCCTCACTATCAGCATCAGATTCCTCTTCGGAATCATGACGTTTGCTCGACTTTGCATGTCCCTTCACTTCGTTAGTCCTATGCCTGGGCACGCCTTCATGATGATCAGAATCACCGTCTGAATCATGCCTCTTACTAGCCTTTGCTGGTTTTTTATTACTTTTTCTTGCACTCTTGCTATCATCAGTATCAGAAGAAAAATCAGTATCATCACTGTCATCCACCCTGCCTTTCTTGCGGTGCTTAGATGTGCTCTGCTTCTTTTTAGCCTTGACCTTCCTCTTAGCATCACTATCAGAATCAGATTCATCACTACTGTCGGTACTCACTCTACTGTGCTTCCTTCTACCTGTTTTCTCATCATCTGTACTGCTATCTGAATCAGATGAACCATCCTTGTACTTTCTCTTGGGAGTTCCACCCTTCTTGTGGCGCTTTGTATCTTTAACACTCTTTTTCTTAGTAGTTTCTTCTTTTTGAACTTCCTCCAGTTGTTTCTTCCGACTGAAATCTCTGTCCAAAAAGGAATGTTCAGGTTTCAAAATATGTTTTGCATCAGCAAAAGAAACATCTTTCCCTTCATTTCCAGCCCCTTCATCATTCCCATCTGTAGTTAATTCATCAGCTTCAGATATTATGCCAAGAGCAGCTTTCAATGTTTCCATCTGTTTTTCCTTTCTAGCAGCAATTTGGTGACTTTGTGTATCAGAAATCCTGAAAAACCCACATAAGTTTTTGTTAGTGATACTTAGGTGTTAACTTTGCAAACACAATTCACAAAAAAATAGTTGAGCGTAAGCCTTTCTGTAACTGCATTGATAAGCAATGAGAATCTTGCAGATATTTTTTTCATGGAAAAAAAGTCATTCTAAAATTATTGGGTATAAGTATTTATAACATATGGGAATCTGAAAAGAAAAAAAAACAGGTTTTATGATTATTTTAAGCTCTGTTTGGGAAGGCTAGGTCCATATGTTGACATATATTTGATATTTAAAAAAAATTAAAAGAACATCATGATTAATGATCATATAATAGTTCGATCAGACTTGGTTGATTTAAAAAAACATTTTAGTGTCCTAATTTAAAAAACAAGCCCTCCCACCCTTAACCCTCCATCCAAACAAAAAGAAAAACTTATTCTTTACACAACCTTAAAATCACTTTTTTCAAGCTTAACCAAATGGGCCCTTAAAATATTATCCCCTGAAACTAAAAAATACAACAACAACCAGCAGTCTAATTGCATCCAGTCTCTAAATCACACACAACAACCAGTCTAAAAAATACAAATTGAAGCAGCATTAATCCAACATGCTAATCTTTTTTTTTATCAGCAGAGTCCCGTGCAAATAGTTAATTCATTAATTTATGCAATTCATAAACCGCCCCTAACATGAAACCAACCACTTAATTCAAATCCACAGACAAAAACTATGCGGCACCCACACTGCTCATTGAAGGCGTGTCATGCACACTGACATGTGTGATTATATTGAATTTTATTTTTCTTAAATTATTATTGGTATCAAGGTGTTCAGTGTCCGTGCTAACCAACAATTCATAGAGAGCATCGACAATTCAACAAACAGCTTAAAGATCATATCATCACTCATACCCACACAACAACTAAAACAATCAATGATCAGTAACTGCATTTATAAGCAATGAGAACCTGTATATTTCAGATATTTTTTTCATGAAAAAAAAAGACAATTTAAATGATTGTGTATAAGTATTTAGAATATATTGGAATCTGAAAAGAAAATAAAAAAGGTTTTATGATTATTTTAAGCTCTGTTTGGGAAGGCCAAGTCAATATGTTGACATATATTTGTATTTAAAAAAAATTAAGAGAACAACATGATTTATGATCATATAATAGTTCGATCACACCCTAAACCCAAACCCTCCGTCGAAACATACCCTCAGGAAACTGCTTAGAGTTGATTCTTAACAGATGGGTAGTAATCAAAGAAAAAGAAAAACCTATTCTTTGCACAAATCCCAAAAAAAAACCACATTTTTAAACAACCCTAAAATCACTTTTTTCAAGCTTAACCAAATGGGCCCTTAACATTACCCCCTGAAACTATGTCTAATAGCATTCAGCCTCTAAATCACCCACAACAACCAGTCTAAAAAATAAAAATCAGCATTAATCCAACATGCTAATTTTTATTTTTTGTTATCAACGGAGTCCCGTGCAAACAGTTAATTCATTAATTTATGCAATTCATAAACCGCTTAACATGAAACTAGCCACTTAATTCAAACCCACGGACAAAAACTCTGTAGCACCCACACTTCTCATTGAATGTGTGTCATCTACACGACACTGACACATGTGATTATATTGAATTTTAATTTTCTTAAATTATTACTGGTATCGAGGTGTTCGGTGGCCTAGCTTGTGTCTGTGCTTCATGTGACAAAAACAATATCATGCTAACCAACAATTCACAGTTAGCATCAACAATTCAAAAAACAGCTTAAAGACCAAATCATCAGTCATGAGTCAAACATCAACTAAAACAATCATTAATCAGTAAACAATCCTAATACAACTATCAAAATCCAAACTACTCACTTATCCATATTGGATCCGTCGTTTTCGTCAGCTGCGGCCTCCAAGTTATTCCTCGCCTCCACAAGCTTCTCCGCAATCTCAGCCTCAGTATAACCCTGATCAATCAGCTTATCTTCAAGAATAACAAGCTTAAGCTGAATCTGACGCTTTCGATCATGCTCAAGAATCTCTTTATTAGCCTTTCTACTAACACCAGCAGTACCTTGATCTCCCTCAAACCCCTTCATATTCTCAGCAACCTTCGAAGTTCTCGGCTTCACGAAGAATTTGTTGCTCTGAATGTACCCATTTGTACCTGACCCTCTTGGGGTTTGCAATCCTATTCCGTTGTACATATTGTTCGCAACAAATCAAACACTGCAATAGAAAACCCCAAAAAAGTATCTCAGAAACCCTAATTTCAATAGAAATTCTTAGATCTTATATATAAATCTGATGCAAGTAACAAATTGAAGAGCGAATTTGTTGTTATTGAAACCTAGAAAACTAAAGTGAACAAAATCAGAAACCGTAATTTAAAGAACGGAAATGTAAAGATAAAAAAATTTACCGTAAAAAAGAAAGGTAGAAGAATTATCGCCTTCGAAAAGCGATTATAACGGGGAAACGAAGAAGCTAGAAATGAAGCAGTGATTCTGATAGCGACAATGTTGATATTTCACGAGTGCCGATTCAGATATTATTTTGGGGATAATACTATTTGCACCGCTATTTTGGTTAATACACCACATACAATTCTTCTAGTATATGCTTTTTAAGTGTTTTTTTTTAAATGTTATCGATTAGATAAGAATAATTTTAAATATTAAAAAAATGTAATAAATATTATATGAATATATATATGTCTGTTTTTCTTTTTATTATTAAAAAAAGTGTAACAAACTAAATTAGTATATTCATACTTACTTTTTCATTATCCCAATTATACCTTTAAACAATTTTGTCTATAATAAAGATTTTTGTTGATGTCATTAAAAAAAAGAATTTTGATTTTTTTTTTTTTTTTATATTGTTAGTGTCATTGAAATAAATAATCATGGTTAGTTTGGTTTGTTATAACTTGAAAGTAACAAACATTTATATTTTTAGTTTTAAACAAAATCAAAATTTCATAAAAAAAAATATCGTTCATAATTTTCAAACATTAGCAAAATAAAAAAATGAAAAGACGGACACCCATCTTTTCTTTTCGCTAGTATAAATTAAATATTTTACGACATTTTTTTTCCTTCCTATATTGATTAAGATTTAAATAGGCCCGACAATTTAACAGAAAAATCAGATATAAACATAAAATAATTTTAAACTTTCATGTAATAACAATCGTGTATTATGTCAAATCACGTCATTTCACTCTACTTTAGTGACGTAATGTAGAGAAATAGTTTACTCTTGTCAAATGTCGTGTAAATTTAATTTGCACTAACAAAACATATTTATTAAACTCTCATTTTAAAAAGAGTCACGTTAACATGGTCTCTTTGCTCTGACTTTAAACGGGGCCTTCGCAAATGGGCGGTGTAATTGGTCCCCTCGGATTAGTCGGTTCTTGAATCGGATACTGAGTTTTAAAAAAAAAATGGTCTCTTTGCTATGAGTTGAGTAATTTAATTGGTTTGAACTAATAGATTAAATAGTTGAGAAGTTAAAAGTCTAGGATTCAAGTCTTGGTAAGGAGAAAAAAATACTAATATACTAACAATTAACTTAGTAACATTTAAGATTAAAAAAAAATCTCTTTGGACATTTTTTAAGAAATTAAAATTATTTTCATTTTGTGATGAAAATATAATGTTGTTCATGCCTTCCAAATTGTGTTTTGGGAAAGTTCACAATCGTGCCAAATCACGATTTGGCAAGCGTGTCACGATTTTAGTAAGCAGTGAGCAAGGTTTCCTGGGTGCTCAATCGTGACACGATTTTGGGAAAACGTGTCACAATTTTCGGCTTGCTGGACACGTTTTCAGGATAAGGTTGGTCGTACCTTGGGTCGTACACACCAAACGTGTCACGATTTGACAAAACGTGACACAATTTTGACAGCTGAAGACTACTATATAAGTGTTTCTATGCAGATTTTGAAGGAGATCTAGAAGAGTGAGAAACTTGGGAAATCAAAGGAGGTAACTTTAGGGTTGAGGGTCTTTGATTAGAATTCTCTTGGGTTGGGAAACATTGTAAACACCTTGGGTGAGTGAAAATCATTGAGTGTCTTGTTCATTGGTGAGATTGGAAAAATGGGTAGAGATTAGGGTTGTTCATTGTGAGCTTGTTGAAGCTAATTTCTTGTAACTCATTTGTATCTCTTTGTAAGAACTCTTTGACAGTGGATTAGAGAGATCAATCTCTCCCCAAGATTAGGTCAAGTTGGACCGAACTGGGTCAACAATCTTTGGTGTGTTTGTTTCTCTTCTCTCTTTATCTTTTGCTTGTGGTTTTGTGCTTTTCACTTTGATTACTAGATTAGATCTAGGTGTTGTTATTATTGTTGTTGCTTGTGTTTACTTTGAAATTGGTTACTACTTTCCTTTGCTCCACACATCATTGTTTGTATTGATGTGAAATTTAAGTCCGAATTCACAACATATAAATTTAAAATTTTATTGATGTTGAGAGTAGATGCGAGGACCTTCAGAGTAATGCAGCTGAAACTTTTTATTTGAGAGAGAGCTCTCTTTTTGTTTTCCCTTTTTCTCTTTTATTTTAACCTTGTACACCAAAAACTCGACAAGAGTGAGTGAGTGAGGGTATTAGAGAGTTCATATAGAGTAAGTTGAAATGTAAGTTAGAGTTTGAAATGTGTTGTTTTTGGTTAAATTAGATTTTTTATCTCTTAAATTAATCTTAGGTTCTACGTCAAAAAAAAGAAGTTAATCTTAGGTAATGTAAAAAAAAAGTTAATTTTAGTGATGTGTTAACTTTCATTTTCATCCCTTAAATTTCAAAATTTAAACAACGTGATACCTTAAGTTTTTTTTTTTTATCACTCAATTTATAAATATTAGATCATTTGGTTTTTAAGTTACAAAATTTAGATACTCTAGTTCTCCCTATCATGGACCAAAATGTCATAATATTTGTAACATAAGTGACTAAAGTGTTAGACATTCTCAATATACCAAAAAACTTGAGACTAAATTGTATAACATTTATAATGTAAGGGATAAAAATAAAACGAAACAAATTCATGGGACCAAAAATATAATATATCTTTTTTTTATAGGAAATATCCTTTTATATATATATATATATCAAGTTTGAGCCGGTCCGTGTTGAACGGTAAAATTGTAACAAATAACAATAGATTATTGCTCTTCTCCCTTTCTTATATGCTCAAAACTGTCAGATTACATTACTGAAAACTTGTTTCCGATATAAATTTGCATTTTAGCGGGACTACATGAACAATCAGCTAAATAATATAGGACCAGGATTTGCTGTTGTTCAAAAATGACGCAGTTACACACTGTTTTGCATTTAAGCCATTGGATTGGATTACAATATTGAGAGGTCTTGTGGCACAAATTCATCCAACGGCTGACATTAAAACTGTGGGAAAAGTTACGGCACCAAATTTCAATCCAATAATATACATCATAATAAGATAAGATAAATTAAGATAAGATACGACTAGACAATACATTATAGATAATTACGATATGCACATGTCACTTTTGTACATTGGCATTGGCTCAACAAAAATGCACAAAAATGTACTGAATTATTACTTCCACGACCAAAAGTGAGAAGTGCGAACCCAAAAAACCAAAACATAAAAAACAATTTAACATCAAAAGAATTTGAACACTCAACTAAACTCTAGACCGCTCCTCTAAATACCTATAATTTGGAAAACAATTTCAATATCAACAGTCACTTCCATACTTTGAATGAATTTGAATTTTGATGAGTATACATTCTTTTTCTGTCAAACTCCTTCATGTTATGCAGAGAACATAAAACTAAGTTTAATGACCCTATACAAATAATGATGGCCTTGTAACATAAGGAGGAACATGAGGGTTAGAGGATTTTCAAATCCATCTAATTATATGTGTTTTGCTATGGCCAATACATCTTTAAGAATATATAGAACAATGCAAAGATATTAGTATCAGATGGTCAAGGAATAAAAAAATATTAATTAAACCAATTATAAAAAATGTTCAACTATATTGATGTTGCATCAGCATTCCAGGTAGTTCTCAGGCTAAATCTATATGAGCTACAAGTTCATGCCAACAAAACCATCTGAGCTACAAATATAACCCTAAAGATGCATCTCAAAAAGTAAGCCTAGTTCATCAAGATTGATTCTTCTCAATAGTTTCACTCTCCCCAACTTCATTTTCCTTTCCCTAACATGGCATTTCCAATATATACTCATTCCATTTCACAATTCATGTGATCATCTTCTTCATTGTCTCCTCCAAATATCTAGTTAGAGTATTTTTAGCCCTTGCAGTTGCAGTATGTCTTCAGCTTTGTAGAGCTCGTGTAAAACAACACCTAACTGTGGTGGTTCAAATCCTGAAAACAAAAATAATTATTAACATACTAACATTTTTCTGCGGTAAAAACAAATACCAACATTTTTCTATACATAAAAAAAAAAAGGTTAATAGTGTTTTTCACCCCTGTAATATATGTCATTTCCGGTTTTCGCCCCTATAAAATTTTCGGTTTGATTTGCATCATGGTAATTTTTTTTCTAGAATTCCCCGTATCCAACTCAGCAACTTCGCTTATGTGACGCTGATTTGACATTTTTTTTTTACTTGGCCACGTGTAAAAAACAATTCCACATCAGATTTTCTTTTTAAAATATTTGAAAATTAATTTAAAAAAATCATAAAAATATTCAGATTTTTTTCCAAAAAAATTAAAAATTACAAAATTCAGAAAAAATGTAAAGATTTTTTCCAAAATAAAAAAAATAGTTGGATTTTTTTCAAAAAATTTAAAAAATCAGAAGAAAAAACTATAAGAATTTTTTTAAAATTTTAAAATTAGAAAAAAATCAGAAAATATAATCAGTTTTTTTTAAAAAATTAAAACAAAGGTCAGATTTTTTTTAAAAAATTCTGGAATTTTTTTTAAATTATATACAGATTTTTTCCAGAATTTTTTTAATTTTGAAAATTTGCTTTTTTTGTATTTTGAAAATTAAATTCCAGAATTTTTTTAAAAAAAATCTTATAGTTTTTTCTGATTTTTTAAATTTTTTGTAAAAAAATCTGACTATTTTTCTGTTTTTTTTATTTCGGAAAAAATCTTGATATCTTTTCTGAATTTTTTTTAAAAAAATTGATTTTTAAAATTTTTCTGAATTTTTTAAAATTAATTTTCAAATATTTTATAAATAAAATCTGATGCTAATTTTTTTTTTTTACACATGGCCAATTTAAAAAATAAAAAATGAAAAAAAAATGCCAAATCAGCTTATTTGCTGAGTTGGATTGGGGAGGGGGTATTCTAAAAAGAAAAAAAAATTACGAGGATGCAAATCAAACCAAAAATTTTATATGGCCGAAAACCGGAAATGACATATATTACAGGGGTGAAAAACACTATTAACCCAAAAAAAAATAGTATAATTAATTTCTTTAACCACAACAATAGGATGTAAGAGCAATATGTACAAAGCGAGTGGATCCAGAGTTGATCCTATAGTATTAGCTTCTCTCATTGGTTTTCATTTTTCAAATTTTAAAATGAAAATTAACACAGTGATCCTTAAAAATGGCTTGTAAAGGTGTTTTCAAAATGACCTTTGGGACTTTATATTGCATAAATTGAAGGGATAATTGCGTCCAATGGCTTGTCCACTCAACTCTTCTTCAACCCTAATGGAACAAACCATTGGAAAGAAACTATCCCTATAAGCTGATGATATAAAGACTACATATCTTATTTTAGTGATAAAACTGTGAGATGAAGATTGAGATAAAAAGCTAGAGGGATGATAAAACTGTGTGAATGTTATGCGGTTAAGAATCATGGGTATCGTTTTTTTTTTTGTGAAGAAATGGGGATCGTTTTTATAGGTGGTGAAATTTATGGGATTTGGAAAGGAAAAAAAAAACACAACGGGCAATGAGTCAATCCGTGAGATGGTCAGAAGGGTGTTTTGGACCGTTGGATTGTTTTAATCGACGGTTTACATGGATTGAAAAGTTTCACATGGTGACGTGGATGAGGGGTTCCACTTCCAATAGTTAATACTATTTTTTATTTAGCGTTGATATTTCACAGGTAAAACAAAACAAATCAATGTGTTTTGAAGGAGAAAATGAATGAATGTTTATTTCTTTTTGTTCCAAAATATAATGGACAATTTTTTTAAAATAAGTCGATGTTAAAAAAATACAAAATTAATTATTCTCATGAGTATAATTCAGTCTAGAAACATTGCATTGTGCAAGAGCATGGATTCAAACTCTACTTGATAAGAAAAACTAATTATGCTACATTGCAAAAAAAAACCCCAAATGAAATGACTTGTTATATTCGACTAGACATAGTACGATCAAGCCAAGTGAATTGCGTGATTGTGTTGATGTTTTTTCCTTCGTTTTATTTTAGAGAAAAAAAAATAATGTTAATGAAAAATTGTGGATTTTAAGGTGACGGTCCAACAAATTCTCCATTGTGTACCACTCAAATTGACCGTTGGGTTAAAATAAAATCTACATGATTTTTTAGTCATTCACACACATGATTTATGATATTTCTCTCTCCATGCATATCTCTCTCAACCACAAACACAACATCTTGAGCTTCAACAAAAAAGGTGTTTCAGGTTAATCTTTTTATGAATTGGTTATGCTCTCATTAATTAATTCATTTGTGGAGGATTATGCAATAAGAATGAAATGAGTTTTTGGCTCTTTTAAAGCCAAGAACCCCCGATGAATAATGTCAACACTTGGTTCACTCTCTTCCCCTCGTCGGTAGAAAAAATTGAATATTCACTCGTTCCTACCCACTTCCTCTTTAGTCTTTACTCATTTTCACCATGCTTGAATTTTTATAGTACACGTCTTGTGGATTTGGCATATTTTTTAAGTTTTTAATTTTTATGGTAATTTTTTTTATTTCAAAAAAGGAAGACCGGGGTGAAATCTATGAGTAGTAGTTGTAATTTTTTATCTCGCAGATATGTAGTTGCAGTTTTAGATCTAATCGTAAAGCACCAATCAAATTTTGCAGGATGAATCTTGGAGGCTAATGGAGAAATCTATGAGGTGTTAGGTTGGAGGGATTAATTATTTATTAAGTACTACTATTAAAAAGTTATAAATGAGCGATGTGTACATATATGACTCACTAAGTATCAAAAAATAGATTTCTTCATTGTGGATGTTCTAAGATGCCCTTGTGATAAAAAGAAACCGAAGATTTAAGAAACATAATATATTCACAAATAAGAAACCTTTTCTTGAAACATGTACAACTATAAATTAGTACAATAAGGTTGAAGCACAATAAATCAAAGATGATCCTATGCATGTGTAGACCTAAAGTTAACTTCAAACAAATAAAAGTGATGTGAACCCTCTTTTGATCACCATCTCTCTTAACCCTAAGCTTCATGTTTAGGTAACGCGTAAGACTAAAGCTTTAATGACTTTATCCTTGGGTCCGCCTTGCGATAAATATTCTTAAGAATATCCATTTAAAATATATTTACATTCATATCTTCACATAATTTCTCAACACCATTTAAAGTAAATCACAAAAGTATCAATGTAACATATTGGTTTTTCACCTACTATAGCAACAGACTTCAGGCGCTTACATTACATCCACTTCAACATCAGAATTAGACTCGCCCTTATTTCCTTCTAGTTCTTCAAAATAATCCTCCCGAACATTATTGGCTAGCATAAGTGCAATCAACCAAAGCAGAGATGAATCAAGAGATAAAAATGCACCACCTCCAAGGAGACCAGTTTTAGATGTAGGGCATGTGTAGTTGATATCGTTATGCACGTTGCGTGTAAGGTGCATCTGTTCCGTGATCGTTGGCCATATTAGGAACGTTGCAGCTAATCCAGCAGTAAACCTAAAGTAAATAGAACATTTCACATAATATATAAAAATGAGAATAATTTAGATATCTAATGTAAATATCATTTTGCAAATATAATCTCAAGGGATAGTGTTCAAATTCAACCAAAACAGGTGTAGAATGATTATCATTGTTATCGTTATTAATACTAATTTTAAAAAGATTATTATTGAATATTGCTCATAAATTTATTGTAAAATGAGATTCATGATTTTAGTTCGATTAACAAATATTGTAACAACTACAACCTTTCATAGTGGATAACAGAGTCCAAAATTTTATTTTGAAATAATACCACAAGAACCAACTTATAATTATGATCAAAGTATAATTTGAATCTTCTATTTCAAGAAAAATAATGATAAGAATACATTTGTTTATTGAGATTTAGTAGCTGAAAATGTAATAAAATTTTGAAAAAGAAAGGGTGAAGAAACATACAATGCAACATTGAAGAATGTTGAGAAACAAAAGTGTTTTAACATAGCTCCTTGTGGAACAACCTTTCCTTTGTAAGGGTAGAACAGAGACATATACCCAACTACGGTGGATACGATAAGAAAAATTGTGGAAAGAACGGCCAGTATAATAGTTGGATTAGATGGATACTGACACATCACAAATATACCATCGTTACTAGGTACTGGTGTTCCAGCTGCAGGCTGCCATAACATAAAATATCATTTTATATATTTGTATACATATGAGTGCATATATCATGATAATCAATGTTTGTTATCAATGCATAAATAACAGAAATAAATTACATGTTTTAGAATGAAATCAATCAAGTCACAATTACAAACATGATATATATATATATATATATATATATATATAATAAATTACTATATATATATGATGTCTAATGACTTCATATCAAGACACCATCTTGTGTTCTTACATAATTATTTTGTTATCCAAAAATAAAATGTCGACGTCAAATGTGTGATCACACATTTGCTAACACGGTTCATCAAATTAAGATTGAATAACATGTGTAATCTTCATATGATGGTTCATCATGTAACTGCATCAAATGCGTGAAAATTTCTCAACTACATGATATAAATGAAATCCATGACATCATTTATATAAGTTATTTCTCTACACATATGGAAAATTTTCATTTTGATATTATGTTGAGAAAGCAAAAACATATTAACAAATATATCATCTCATCCTTTAAAGGTTTCTCAAATAAATCTCATCATTTAAATGATCAAATCTATTATTACTTATGATTCCATTTCACATTCTTGTGTTTGTTACCTTCTTATTTTCTGCAATAACCCCCAAAACAAAAGACACGACGCCGCACACTGTCACAATGGAGCCCATTTGTTTCATCGTGGCCACCATTATGCTATGCAATAAACACATTTCAAATTACAAATATTAGTAATTAACATTTAACAACATATAAGCAACATTGAAACAATGAAATTCACAATAATAACTAGTTACGTGCTTGAAAATGTGTAGACTTAAAGCGAGAGGAGGGCGAGATGATATGGTTGTGTAAATATTTGTTTACCTCTCTCTCATGCTACTTCTTTTTGTCTCGCTAGTTTCATTGCACGAAAAGAGAACATGCATAAAGATTTTATGATTAGAGGACCGTAAAATTCGAGTGTGTTAACTTTGTTTAGATGGTAGCAGCTAGCAATCACCGCTATTTATGCAAATAAGACCAATAAGTCATCTTGTTTGCCTTAATTTTGATACCAATGATACAATAAATTCAACCATGAATTTGGATGCGAATTGTGGTTACATTCACCATTTTTATCTTTTCATATTTCAAATTAATAATAATAATCAATTATTAATAAATAAAAGGCGTCAATGCGTCAAAATCGTTTAATTTATGAATGTGTCGCAGAAGTTTTATATGATAATGAATCTCTTTTTGGATAGAAACATAGATGCAACGAGTCATCCAAGTCATACCCATTCAACAACCCTCACAATCAATCAAGGAACACTAACCAATACTTCATCAAGAACTGACCCAACAGATTAAGAGACCTGGAACAAAAAATTAATGAGGCCTTTTAAATTTTTTCTTTTAACAAAATATTTAATTTTGTGGAGATCAAAATTTGAACTCATGACCAAAATTATTTGAGGTTTTTTCAATAATCAATTAAGGTATGCAAATGTCTATAATTTATTTGTATTGATTCATAATTTTTTCCACTCAAATTTTCACAAATATTAGATTATTTTAAGATTTTTCTTCGGCAAAAACCTATAGCATCCATGACATGAGTATCTGTACTAGTTATGCTACAATTAAAGAAAGCAAAAGCAGATGCAATCCCATAATAATCTCCAAACCATGCAAATACTTGTGCTATTGTACAAGTTTGAAGACATCGCTGGAAACATGAAATGGATAATATATTGGATTAATTAATAAAATGTACCACTTAACAAATAAAAAAAATTAACATAAGATTTAACTTATGCAGTTGAAACTAAACAACATAAATAATAAATGACAAATTTTTCATCGAATGGTTATTTTCAACGTAATTGATAGAATGATTATGGTTTTTAAATACATGCATCAACTGGTAAGGATCAATTTTTGCAAATTTTAAACGAGCTTTCACGGACATGGTTCAAATATTTGCCTCCTATTTTTTATTTTTTTTTGTATTAGGGATGAATATTTGTCTCTTTTCTTATATTTATCAAAGACAAATATTTGTCCCATATTTCTTTTTAATATTTATCGGTGAAAAATGTGTCATGTGTTTCTTATAATTATATTTGTCACATTTTTTCATGTATCAATGACAAATATGTGTCATGTGTTTTATATATATATATATATATATATATATATATATATATATATATATATATATAATTGATAAATATTTCTCCCTTATTATTTTGTCATCAGTGACAAATATCATGTCTTGCACTTTTTCATGTATAAACGATAAAGATTTGTCCTAATTTTTTTTATACTCATTGATGGCAAAAACATGTCATATATTTCTTTTATGCATATAGTGACAAATATTTATCTCATTTTTTATATTATCACAACCGATAAAAATTTGTCCTGTGGTTTTTTTTTCTAATATAAATTAGTAACAAATATTTGTTTTGTATTTTAGTTTGTTGAACTAAACAAAGCTCAACAATGCTTCTTTATATAAATTGATGTTAAAATGTTCAAATTGATTAATAAGTTCTTTAGATAAAATAGGAAGGTTGAGCACCTTTTTTTTAAAAATGCATTGTTAGTTTAATATGTAGCACAATTTACAGAAAACCTAAATGTTTGAGTCATAAGATCACTGACAACTAAATTTCTTAAGTCTATATTAGAATGAACTTAATATATTTTAATTATTTTCATTTTTTATTTATAAGATGTAAAAAAAGTATAAAATTAAACTAATTGATTAGTGACATACATATTTAGAGAAACAAATAGAATAAAATCGAAGTGTGAAACAATTATAGTTAGTGTATTATAATTGTTCTCGTTCCTATTTTGATGATATCAAAAAAACACTAATTTTAAATAATTATCCAAAAATGTATTACCAGTTGATCATTTATTTACTTTCTGGCTTGAATCTCTACCAAATATGCATAATGAAGTTGTTTTAATATATTTTTTTTAACAAGTCAAAATGAAATATATTAAGAAAAAAGGAGGCTCCTAATCGGCACAAGGTGTGCCAAAAAGACCTTAAAAGTATACAATGAAACAAGTCAGGTAACCAAAACAAAAAGGAAATTAGCTGATGCCCAAACAAACAAACAGGCTCGACCACCACATACTAAAGTTTAGCCTAACATTAATATTATTGACCTTCATCCATCGAAAAGAATGTAGCTTTACTTTCTCTAACAATTGGTGAATGGTACTTTCCTTGTTCTTGAATACTCTGTTATTTATTTCATTCCATAACAACCACACGCAGCAAAGCCAAACAAGTTGCATAAAGTTACAACAAACTTGCGAACATCCTGAAGAATAAACAAACTGAACGAAATGGTCTTATAAATGAAACGGATCAGCCGCTGGCGTACCAAGCCACGCCCTAACTAAGCCCCGCAAAGATCCGAAGCGAGGGCAAGAAATAATCAAGTGTTGCGCAGTCTCAGTATCGCCACAACCAATCACACAATGCTGAGTCTCGAGAGGAATAATTGCACGCGCCACCAAATTATCTTTTGATGGCAACCTATTTCGAAGAAGTCTCCAAGAAAAAATAGAAACCTTCAAGGGGGTCTATTTGTGCCAAGTAAGATGTGTAGTAACGTCATTGTTGTGCACCTCCTGAGAAGTAAGTAACTGATACACACCTCGAATCGAATAACCACCACTAGGATCAGGCTTCCACTGCCAATGGTCTGCAAAATTATGTTGCGACAAAATGTCATGAAATAAAGACATACACTCCCCTAACATCTTCTCCTCCCATGTCCACAGCCTACACCGCCACTTCATTGTTTTGCCAAATCGATACAAGAATTGGTTCAATAATGATACTTGGCAATGGTTTTGGTCGAGACAAAATTTTAACCGAGCTATTGATAATCTGATAACTCTTTCCACGACGTCGTTCATCCTTTTTTTATATGCCTTAAATTAAGCTTTTTTTTTAATCAACAAATATTATTAAAGCACGGCTTATAATTAACTGCCCCTCACAACCAACACCTACTCAATAAAAAACCCCTAAAGTTCTACTATCACAATAACATACAGATAGCAGAAAAAAGCAGTACCACAACAAGCCCCTACAAACCCAAACTAGCCTCCCATACTAACAACCTGTACCGCACCTGCTGCCCAAGCCAGAAACACACCCTGCAGCCTCCCGCAGTTGGGACTGAAAGCCAAAACCCCAGCACCACAAGCTGCTCCTACAGCCGAAACAACATCTCAGCAACAGACCCAAAGACCAGTCGACACAGATCCAGCAAAAAACCGAGAACAGACAAAAGACAGGCAGCCAAAACAACATTGGTCAGATGCAAAAAACAAGACAACAACACAAACAAAACCCCCAAGCCAGCACCCGGACACTGCTATCTAGCAAGACACTTACGAGGGTTCCAACTCCATTCGTAAAAGAGGCACGACAGGATTTTTAAACGAGTTAAGCACCACCGCCAAGACAAGACTTTAATATCCTCCACTAACTCCATCACCTCTGGTTCCTTAGCGTTGAAGATCTTGTCGTTTCTAGCTTTCCAAATGGTCCAAATTGTAGCATGCCAAATAAGCCTAAGCCCCCGAATAATCTTCTTAGAAGACACCCACGCATTCCAGCATGCCCAATGATTAAATAAAATTTGAGGGATTAAGGTTAAGCTAATGATTTCTACTCCCTCCCTCTCTAACTAATTGTCACTTTAGTATTTTTTATTTTTCTCAAAATAATTGTCACTTTAGAATACTAATGCAGCATTTATTATCTTTTTTTCATTATTATACCCTTATTTATTAAATTTTATCTAACTTAACTACTCCACTAACTATAATTAATAAAAATATTTTAGTAAATGATACTAATTTTACCATTGAAATCAACACAATTAATCATTTTCTTAATAATTGTGCACAAACGTTAAACGACTATTATTTAGAGACGGAGAAAGTACCTTTTAATTAATTACAGACCTTAAATTGAGGATTAAGGTCCACTTCAAAAAGCTTACAAACTATCATTCCTTTTTAATTGATAAGTGATAAATAATTGTCTTTTTGTGTGAATTATATCTTCACACAACATTCTCCGGCGTTTCATTTCTAAAAAGTAACGTGAAAATAATGAAGTCACACAACAACAAAAATGAAATTGACAAATGACAAATTATCTCATTTTAAAAGTTATAAAGTGTCCAAAAACAATATACAAGCTAGCAGTAAACACATTTATTTTAAGTATACCAATTTTAGCAATTATTCTTTTAAAAACTCAACTATTTTAATTTTGGGTTAAATATGTTTTTCGTCCCTATAAAATTAATGAATTTTGGTTTTCGTCCCTATAAAATAAAATCACGTGTTTTCGTCCCTGCTTAATTTTCCGTTTTGTTTTTTGTCCCTAAAGTTAGG
>Ga0228710_1005399_pt1 | contig 19871 bp, 12 predicted proteins | sample MedpolnodulmetaG_FD_177995 | JGI IMG/M metagenome (GOLD analysis project Ga0228710, IMG submission 177995) | Root nodule microbial communities from Medicago polymorpha collected in Santa Monica, California, United States - pink nodules | ecosystem: Host-associated > Plants > Roots > Nodule... | reverse complement strand
AAATAAAAGGGTGAGATTGCTGCAAGTGGTGGGAGAGAGATGGAGGAGAGTGAAAATAATCTTGTGTTGAGTGTCTATGATAAAAATATGTTCCTTACTTAATCTAATGGTCAAAAAATAACTTTCCCATGGTGGGAAAAAACTCTTCATTCTCATACTAAACCCCACCGGTAATTGGTACATAGAAATATGCATAATTCATAATTGCATGTACAAGTAACATAGTAGTAGACGACTCATGACTCTTGATCAAATTGCCGGCCAAAAAAGAACTTCATTCCATATTGGAACTGGAAGTTGAAACAGTCCACCCAATTTTTCAAGTTCACACATTATCACTCACCACATCACGACCTAAATAATATGGATATCATGCATTTAACTTTACGATAAAGAATGTATAAAGCATATAATAAGGATATTCTCAAGTTGTGTTGTGACTTTTTGATTTGGTGCACTAGCAACACTAGTCAATCACATGCGGTTGTAAAAAGGAACAATGTAGTGGTACTTCAGTTACCGGCCAATTTAATTGTGGTAGTCCTCGAAATATTTTTAAAAAGTATTCATTTTTTTGGGGTACAGTTTAAAAAGAATTCATTATAAATATAACATTAATTTATTTAAATTTTAAATAAATAATAATGATATGCTTTCAAATACATTTACTTTTTTTACAAATTCAAATACATTTATTCTTAACACAATGTTGGACGCAAATGATTAATGTGTTTTATTTAAATTTATGGATTTGACCGATAACAGAGTTTGATATCATTGGATAAAACAATTTGTGGTATACTAGGGTGAAAAGAAGGAAAAAAATTAGTTTACATTTATCAATATTACTAGCATTGAGATATTGTTACTAGCATTCATGCAGACACGTGTTTGTCCAAAAAAAAAATTATTACGTTAATGTGTATAAATTACAAATAATAGTGTTGAATTTTTACTCAAAATTTTGATGTTTGTGTTTATGCAAAATTGTGACACAATTTAGAGTAATCGCGGCGTGATTGGTAAAGTTATTTGGAGGTTTTAATTCTTCAAAAATCATGGTGGGACTTTGGAAATTGTGACGTGATTAGGCCTTGGCAAGACACTCCATCACGTCCAGTACATGACATCTTGAGCATGACCAGAGTAGCCTGATATTAGATTACCCAACATGTCTCAATAGACTCTAATACTATCTTAAAATTTGAGTTGGGTTTAAATCAATCCTAGTTATCCTACAAATCGACTTATAAGGTGAGGAATGTCTCTCACTTATAAGGGGAGAGTCTCAACAAGTCCCCTCCTATATATATGCAATCCAACATGAAGGTACCAAGGACATTCTTGGGTATTTGCTTGAAAACACTAAACAGAGCCCCGTATTTGATTTATATTGGCTGATTCTCTCAAACGGTTTATAAACACTTGAAGCAAGCACCTTTTGGGAAATGGCGGCCTTTTAGAATAGTAAAAGACTCATGCATAAATTATATTCACTCTTCACTTTGCTACTCTCCATAATAGAAGAGACTGCATTTTCATTTTGGATATTACATTCTTTATTCTTTTACTAGCGAAAATACGCACATTCACATGCTCATCTTTCCATTCTTTTTATTACGTTAACGTTTGCAAATTATGAACATTGTTTTTTTTATGAAATTTTGATTTTGATTAAAACTAAAAATATAAATGTTTATTGCTTTCAAATTATAACAAACCAAACTAACCATGATCATATATTTCAATGACACTAACAATATATCAATTTCCAGATGATCACAGGGAGGTCGATGAGTTGGTTGGGAGGAACCGGTGAATAATAATGTTATGCCGACGGAGGCATCTACTCCCGTTTCGTCAGATGTGCAGGTGGGGAGACAGATGGACTCAGGTAGCGTTTCGAATTCAGGTGCTTCTGTTGTTGGGGTGCAGAATGCTAATCATCAGGCGCATTTAAAGGATTTTGATCTCAGGTTGGATGATCCGAGGTGTTGCGCTAAGGGAGGGGGGGAAACCAAATCGTGTCTCTTCCTGCCCTCCGAGGCGTGCACGCTCTTTGGTGTCTAGTCCTTGGAGTTCTGAGTGGTTACATGATCATGTGCATAGGGATACTAGTGTCATTTCTTCAGCCCGGAAGAAGAGTAATGGGATAGGTCATGAGTGTGGGTTTGAAGATATGAACCAAGTCTAACACAACAATACCATGAACAAAGTTAAATTTGTTCTCTCAGTTTTATTTTTTAAACTTTTGATTGATTGATTCCGTTGATTATGATTATAAATATTCGAAAGTTGTATGATTGGTTTAAATACAATCAAAGTCATGTACAATGGAGTTTGATCTTCATATTTTATTTATTTAGTGGTCTGAATTTTCTAAAAGGCAAATATACATGTGTATTGAAGTGGTCCATGAATGATATGTATACATACTGTCAATTGAATTTTGAGTGATTTATTTGAAGTTCATTAAAGCCAATATATATTTTGAGATCAATTCACACCATCAATCCATCTTGGATTTATTCGAAGGATTACCAAATTTGAATTTGGCTTGAAGAAATGTAAAAGAAAAATGATTAAGTGGTTGAAAGAAGACCATATAGTGTATGTTCAGTTTTAGTATTATGTTTTAAAATGTTATTCCTCTCATTTTTTATAAATTCTTTTTTGAGGGCCTCTTTTATTACCAAAAATAAAATATTTCGACATACTGAAAGGTGCAAAATGATTTCGATCAAAAGTATATACATACTTCGACATACTGCATTTTCGACCAAGTGCTTTAATGTGTTGAATGCATATGGTTTTCGACCAAAGATAAGGAGAAATAATATGATTAAGTCTTCTTTCATAGTACTATAGTGTGTATGGTTTAAAAAATACGACGAATGGTTAATTTTAATTTGGGATTATTGTATCTAATGAAAAAATATTTTATTTAAAAGAAAATATAAAACACTTTAAATTGAGTTTAGTACTTCTAAAATGGATTATCATAAACATATAAATTGGGTCTAGTACTTCTCAAATGATTACAGATTTAATATAAAACTACTTCATACATTGAGTCTAGCACACAACTTGTATTTGTTTCCATTATCTATAAATTCAATTTTGTTGAGAAATATTATTATACTGATAAGTACAAATATTTGTTATGGCAATATGTCTTGCACTTGAAATTTATTATATGGGTTGTTAACGAGTGCTCTAGGGACACTTTAAATATCTCAAATTTAGTAATTATTCTTTTAAAAAGTAAACTATTACAATTTTCAATGCATTTAATACATAATTTTTCATTAAAAACTTACCATTTAAAGTGCTTAAAGAGAGTCCCGAAGGCACTTGTTAACAACCCATATAATACATATCAAATGTAAGACATATTGCCATAATAAATACAGGCCCGGCCTTGGGTTGCGCAAGAAGCTCAACCAAGTCGGGCCTCCAAAATCTATGGGCCTAAAAAAATAGATTAAGTCTAATATCACACCCCACTTAAATAAAAAAATATATATGTTACTTCTTTTTCTTTCTTCGGTACATGTTTGAGTTTTTTCTAGACTCTAATTCTTCTTTGGACATAAATATGATGCTATCAAACCATCCCCAATTTATATAATCACTCAATCAGTCAATTTGAAAAGCTATTTAAATTAAAAGAATCACAACAATCATTTCTTTTTCGCATAAACCATTTGCTTCCTCTTTTCTACAACGGATGAATGATAAATCCAAACGATACTGTTAGGTAAATTTCACCTCTCTTTCACTTAATTTTTTTTTTATTATTTCGTTTCATGTTTAGAAGTTTTTCTAATTCTAATTTTTTAATGAAGTTTAGCTACACAAAAAAATTATGTTTTTATTTTAGGGGGTCTATTTCAAAAAGACAGCCGAGACTCCTATTTCATAGGAACGGCCGTGAATAAATATTTGTACTTATCAATATAATATTTCTCTTCGGTCCCCATATATATTTCTGATCAGATGAGCATATGTTGTCTGAGAATTGTATATTCCATTGTTGGCAAAAGCTTGTAGTAGCAGAATGGCATGATATAATAATTAAGTATAAAATACTCGTGTTAGGGAAGTCCAAAGTAAGTAAATTGGTTGCTGAGCCAAAAATTACCGAAGGAGTTTGTAAGCATTAGGTCCAGAATTTGAAAGTTGAAAATTAACATAACCAAAGTAACAAAAAGCGACAAAATGGTAAGAGGTGATGAAAAAGCATCACGAGGAGGCTTCCCGACCATAAATAAGAGTGTATTGATCGATAAAAGATGGAAAATGAGGTACACAAGTCTCTTATTTATAGAACTCTTCTGCCCTAAACAAACTCTAACTAAATAAAACCTAGCTCATAACTTCTGTAAGTAATTGAAACTCAAGTGTACAAATAAATATTTGAAACTAATTTCCAATACTATATCGGGAGCTTGAAGTTAAAAGGCACTAGACAAACACTGAGAAAAAAAGTTTGCAGATTCAAGAGCATAATAACTTGACATAAAAGCATATTTTTAGAGTGAATTACCACCATTGTTTTTGTAAAAACATATGTTGTTGAAAAAAACTCAATTATAATAAGAAAAAGTCGTATAATACTATTCATATGTTAACCATGTGTTTAAGCACACTTCTATCACTACAAGAAATTGTCAGCTTTGCGACACTTGAAGAAAAACTGTCGCAATCGTATACTTGCGACAGTTCGTGCGACCCTTTTTCCAACACAATAGGATCGGAATCTTGTGGTACCTAGTAAGCGGTATACCTAATATACGAAACTGGAATATGTTGAACACTGCAGTAACACCAAGTTAGTTCAGTTTACAATTACAACAATACATCAATTCAAACTAGACAAATCACATATGCCTAACTTTTCCTTCAACTTTCAAAATAATTCCAACTTCAATGGCTTAATCACAATATACGAAACCGGATTAAAAATTTCCAAATGATCAAGAATAGATGTGTTTTTTTCTTTTTTTTCTTTTTTAAGGTATGTGTTTAATGTTCAATGTTGGCATAACCACTTTCACTAACTTGCTTCAAATTACCTGCAGATTCTTCGTATATCTTACAATTTATTTGTCAGATGGTTGATTGAAGTATAGGATATTTTGTGCCAAATCATATATTGCAAATGCAAGTAATAATGAATTTGGAAACACCACCTCTCTAAGTCATTCATATATAAGACATAAAAAATACTTAAAATATACTATCAATATAAAAAAGAAAATTACAATTCCAATTGCTCATAATTTGCAACATCATCAAAACGCCTAAATTTAGGAAGTGTCTTCCCCACAGTAGATGACTTCAGCTTGTCTTGATGCTCTCTTGAACCGAATTAGTTCTGTCATTACCTCAGATCTGACGTTTGTGGTAGATGACTTCAGCTTCACGGTCATCTTTTCCAGCACAGGAGAATATAGAAGTAGAAATTTGATAAAATCTAATTCATATTTGGTACCAGAGATACGATCTTTTTTTTTTTGAATGGCACCAGAGATACGATCTATACTCACATGTTGCACTCTGAGGGGCATGGATGGCTCCGAAAAGATATCTTCCAAACTACCAGAGGCAGGCATTGAAAGGGCACTCTGTTTCTTATTCTGCGCCTACATGCAATTGTTACAAATTCAAGGATCAGAGGGTGACAGCTTGTAAGCATCAGAGAGATATAGAGCCGATTAAAACTCGAAAGGTAACAATGTGCTGATTGAGAAGAGATGGAAAATGAGGTACACACGTCTCTAATTTATAGGACTCTACTGCACTAATTGTGTAACTGACTATCTAAATTGCAAACGATTCATAACTTTTGGTAGAAAACATAATTCACGTGTACAAGTCTTACAAACAAACTTGAAAGAAAAACGGGACGAAAGAAAAAAAGGATTGAAAATACTAGAGTTTAATAATTTTATATAAAAACTAAAACAACATGTGCAACATTACAAGTGCAACCAAAAATAAGTATGGAAAGCAAAGTCATGCAAAATTAAAAGAGTACTCACAAATATTTCCAAATTTCGAAGATTAGGTGAACTGTTGAGCAAGCAAAGAACAACAGAAATTTTCTTCAAGTCATTGAAGTTTAAGAATAAACGAAAATATCTTAGATTGTTACAAAGTGTAGGAAGCTTTACTGGCACAATACCTGCAGCCAAGTACTGAAGCAAAACAGGAGAATTACTCTAATCAGAATATAATGTTTTCAAAACAAACAATATAAGGCAAGTCACTTCGAGTCAAAACATATCAAGAGTTGCATACACATTATTCTGGTTCATTATAAAATTGTAGGGGGTTTGGGGAACTTATACTGCACTAGGTGAGTCACTCCTACAATCAAATACAACATTAATAATATGCACGGGCATTATACCTTTAAAAAATCTTCACAAATGAATAGGCTATGTATGTGAGGTAGATGAACGAAAAATTTGAGCAAATTGCTAGAGCATCCATGCAATCTAATTTGATTGCTTTTAGAGATCAAACAAACAGATACCATAGCTAATTGAAAAGTGTAGTCAAAGTTGATAACTCTCAAATTCATCATATATGTCAAAATCCTTGAGATTTGGTGCATGAATATTAATCTGTGTTACACCATCAATTTTTATCAATGTCAATTTCTCAAGCAGGGGGCAGCCAGATATCATGTTTTCAAAAGCATCTTGAGTCATTGTAACTTCAAACATAGAAAGACTTTTCAAATTCCGGAAGCCTTCAAACGTTGTTGGAGGTTTAAGACAACAATAATTCAGTTCTAAATGATGTAAACTTTGACAAGAGTATAAGCACCAAGGTATCTTATAGCGTTGTTTTAACCTAATGTCCAGCACAAGCTCTTTAATATACCTTTTGGATATATGAAAAATCCACCGATCAATATCAGCCATAGAGTTCACACCAATAGTGAGATTTTGAAAGGAGTGTGCTGAGACCTCAAACTTGTTGATTGGCCCAGAATGAAGAAAAAGTACATGATCAACAATTCTTAAAAACTTGCTCTCAACTGAAGGGTCTTTGGAAGTTTTAGTAGATACACATCGACGATCAAACACGAGTTCTGGTAGAGTGGACCATTTCTTCCTCCAATTGCGATAAAACACTTGTTCTTGCTGCTTCCTTAATTGGCAAGTGTGAGAGAATCTGTTCTATAAGATGACCTGGTAAGCAACTAATTATGTCCGACTCCACGTCTATCATCTTTAGGCACTTTGATGGTTTTCTTCCCTTGAGATAGATATATTCAGATTCAAACAAAGGTGCACACATGAACCAGAAAACAAAACAGGTTAGTGTATGTGTATGTATCTATGTATGCATACAAGAATTTTAATTAGGTCCACGAGAAAGAGAACCTTGCGACCAAGGTTTTACCACTCGAGAGTTTACCTCAACTCGTTTTGCTTAGGTAAACTCGACTCGAGAACTCGTATGAGTTTACCTAAAATTAAAATTATATAAAATTTATTATATGCATGACATATATAAACTAATATAATATTGTAAATAGGTCAATAGTACAAAATATGATTTAATTACAAAGACAAATTATACCAAACTACCATAATAAGAACGTTATGCTCAACTTAACATCAAAATACAAAAATGAACGCACAAAATCATAAGTTTCATAAGTCTCTAAGTTTAAGTCATCTATAAAATCATCCAAAAAAGCAAATTTCACAAGTTCCTAAAGTTGTTAATAAAACTATCTAAAAAATAAACTAGTTAATTTCTTCAGAAGGTCAACAAACACCACCACCGCAATCCTAACCGGCGTCGCAATCATCGGCGTCGAAATTTGAATTTCTATCGTCGGAATTGCAACCCTGGTATGTGCTCCCATGTTCATGGTTTGAGAACTTATATAAGAAAGAAAAATAAATGTTTCATCTCAGGAACAACGTGTTACTATAAAGGTAACTATTCAGTAAACGTTCAGTTTTTGGGCTTGTAGAAAAGGAATTGAGTTTTGAAAAAAATGGGGCCAAAAAAGGGCCGATTTTTTTTTGTTAGATGTAAACTCGGTAAACTCGGTCGAGTTTACACGAGTTTACCGAGTGTTAACTCGGTCAAACTCGTCAAACCTTCCAATTTTACCAAAAACCGAGTTTACCTCCGAGTTAACACTCGATTTGCGGAATATTGCTTGAACCTCAAAGTAATGTAACTTCTTTAAATAAATGAAAATAGCATAGTTATTAAATCCTCTGAAATCAAATTATAAAATGGTGGTATAGCATTGTATATGAATCCTAATTTTTTTTTGTTACAATATATGAATCCTAATTTAAACCATGCATTCCATTAAAAGCCCAGTTTCAAGCAATGGAAGTAAAAAAATTCATTCATAATAAAATGGAATGCATGTTATATTACACAAGAAAATGTTGTTCGAGGAAAAGTGCAAGATTTATGTAATGAGGGATGCTAGCAGCCAAGATTTAAATAACGGTTGCGGTAAGGTTTTGTGATTTCGACTGTTACGGCTGTCACGGTGTGAATTAATCAAAACGTTGCACAATTACCCGTATGGTGTGAATTAATCAAAAAGTCACAGTAGTGAAGCATGGAACCACACAACCATATTCATACAAAGACAATTTTTGTCTTTCTCGAATTTAATTTTATCTATGTTACACACTTACATAACAACAACACCAAAATTAAGAGAGTCGGTGGAGGAGGAGAGATCTAGGAATTTAAGGAGTAATGAACCGTAAACAAAGAAGAGGTGATGACCAAAATCTGGAAAGTGTGTTCTTTATGCAGCTGTAACGGTCGGTTGCAGCCGTAACGGCGTTACGTCACGGAGTTTTCGTGTGATTTTCCTTTCTACGGTTAAATCGGGCAAAAACGGTATCATCGCTTGCCTATACCGTTTTGTAAATGCCGTTTTTGCAGTAACGCCCCATTTTTGTAAAACTTTTCTAGCAACACTCATTTTAACACAGTAACACACTCTTTTTAACTTCAATTATCTTATTGGATAAAATATATGTGGGGCACACCATTTTAGTAATGGGTCCCATATAGTGGTTATGTTTTTCACCAAATAAGGGAGTGAGTGTTAAAAATAGGGTGTTAAAATGAGCGTTGCTAGCATTATCTTTAAGGAGATTCTATGATTGCATCGATAAACAAAGAAATAGGTATGAAATTTCTAGTTACACCCCAATAAAACTTAGTTGCACCTAAAATGACATAAAATGACTAAAGTACCCTTAAAATAAAATAAATTTCCAATTGTACCAAAACCTTTTCATCTCTTCTAAAACCTGATAGTGTTCCTCCTTCCCAAATCCAGAATACCATCACCTCTTCTCTTCACCGAAACCCACTCTTCTTCATCTTCCAAAACCCAATCGTACAACTTTCTATTCATTTTCTTCGCAGGTTTTTTCCAATTTAAAATATAACATCAATTTCGATTCTTGATATATTTTGCATTCGCAGTTGGTAACCCCTAATTTGCATTTTTTTTTTTATTATATGAGATATTTTCAATTTGAGTAAAAAGGCACGTACATAGAAATAAATGGTAAAAGCAGTAGTTTGTACAAGAGTAAACTGGGTTTACATGTACAAACATAAACTTAGTTTGTGTTAACTTTATTTTATGTGATGTAGCCATTCTTAAATTTAAACTACTTGGAATCTTCAAGCGATCTCTTCCTAAAAGATGCTTATAGGTTTTATGCTCCAATCACAAATCAGAAATCTTAGACCAAGCTTATCCGGAATGCTGCCATCCCTCCTTCAAAGTCTTTCATGGTTTGGAGATTAATTCATCAAAAGTTGCCTACTGATGACAATTTAGCAAAAAGAGGTTGTTACTTGCCTTCTGTTTGTATGTTGTGCCACAAGCAACTTGAATCTTCTGATCATCTATGGCATTGGCTGATATCTATTCTGAAAATGAATATCAATCTATCCTCAGTTCTCACTATCTTTGACATTTGCAATAGAGGATGGAGTCCCCAATGCAAGCTAGTTATAACTTCAACCATAGTTACTATCCTTAATGGTATATGGTTTTGCAGAAATAATCAAAGGTTTAACAACTTAAGAATCACCAGAAATGCGGTCATAGCTATGATAACAGCTCAAGTTTCTTTATCAGGTAACTCAACCAAACTTGCTACTGGTCCTGCTATTTCTGACTTCCTTGTTTTGAAAGCTTTCAAAGTGGAAACTCATCATCCTAGAGCACCTAGAATTGTTGAAGTAATCTGGCAACCTCCAATCCATAATTGGGTGAAATGTAATACTGGCACAACTTTGGGTAGTCCAGGTTTAGGAGCTTGTGCAGGAATTTTTAGAAACAACCAGGGAGAGAATATGGGATGTTTTGCTCAGAACCTTGGTGTCTGTAATGCTTTGTTTGCTGAGTTTATGGCGGTAATTCTAGCAGTTGAATGTGCATGTCAAAAAATTGGTTGAACTTATGGATAGAAAGTGACTCTAGACTAGTTACCTTGGCAGTCAAGTCTCCACATATCGTTCCTTGGCAGATCAAAAACAGATGGCTTAATTGTCTTACCTTAGTGAAATCTATGAATTTTTTGTTATCTCACATTTTCGGAGAAGGCAATCACTGTGCAGATAAGTTAGCTGCATTAGGTCTTACACAGAATGGCTTTCAATGGTGGTCATCTACACCTTTGTAGATAAGAGAAGATTTAGTTAAGAATAGGCTAGGTCTTTTTTTTATAGATTTTCCTAACATTTTGAGGGTTTGGTTTGGTCACCCCTCTACTCCACTTTTCTTTTTAATGATACCATGATGTGATCCTATAGGCACATCAGTTTATAAGTAAATAAAAAATAAAATTAAACTACTTTAACTACGTGCTTCAATTAAGTTTTAAACTTAATTTACCTTAGCCAGAGGTTTACAGTTTGTACATGTTTCAATAATTAAGTTTAAAAGTACATGCCTAAACTTAAAGCAATGAAAAATTGGAATTGATTCATAAGATAAGATATTACCATGTCAAGGAACCGATCGAGAAGTTCTAGAGAAAAGATGGTGATAACCTATCGAAAGCGATAGCTGCAACAAACAAAAAATTAATCAATTTAAATAGAGAAAAAACAATTATTAAGTGAAGAATAAATAAATAAATAAAAAAGGAATGTCTTGCATTGCATATTAACTGGGAAATATCGAATGACTTACCAAAGTGAAAGGCACGCAGGGAAGAAGGGTTTAGGGCAGTGGCGGAGCTAGAAATTTTATCGAGCCTGGAAAAAATTTTGATCGTAAATTTACATGCGACATCATATATAAATAGTCATAAATCGAAATAAAAGAGACTCGTCATTTTGTCAATAAAAATACAATTTGAAATAATAGAGATGAAACATAACTTTATGAATTAATTTTAGTGGTAATTTTATGAATTATTCATCTTTAGAATTTATAGTAGAATAGAAAATATAAAAAAAAAAATGATAAGTTTTTGTGACAGCCAAATCGTAGGTAGAGGTCCATAATGTATTTTAAAATGGTCTCTTTGGAATTACCTATGTTTTTTTCGGAGGTAAATGTGGAAAACATGCAGTGACAGCCATTTGGCAATGACAGACAGATTTAGCTACGGAAATTTGCCCTATAGTGACGGATTTTGGCTGTCATTATAAGTCAAATTTCTTGTAGCGATACAAAGAAAGTATCGGTTGAGTCCGGGCGTGTGCCCAGACCAGTTGGGCCTTAAAAACGTCCCTAGTTTAGGGTTCACGCACGTAAGGTAATGTTTAAATTCTGGAATTTAGGCTCCTATGCTAGTTATTTATAAAGGTGAAGATCTTTTTTTTTTCAAAAAATATAAGTAACAAATATTTTATAAGATTTTTGTACATTTTTTTTAATAAGATTGGTGGAATATTCTCCAAAAAAATTAGAATTTTTTGATAAAACATATTTTTTTGAAGATATTGATAAAACATATTAAATATGAATTGTTATGTTTTTAGTTTTTAAAAATTCATGTTTTCTTAACAAAAAAAATCTAATTTTATTTGGGAGAGATTGTCATAATATTCTACACATTTTTGAAAAATTTCATTAAAAAATATAAATGTTAGACATGACTTCACTAAAAATTAGAGACAAAAAACAGTGGTGGAAAATTTTTGAGGGACTAAAAGTCTAACAAAATTTTTAAAGGGACTAAAACGAAAAATTAGTATACTTATAGGAACCAAAAATATATTTAACCCTAAAAAATTTATGCACATAAGTTTTTTTTTTTTTTATAAATATAAGGAATTGAAGGTTTTGAGTATGCTTATATCAACCAACACAAGCTTGATGTTGGGTATATGAAATAGGTCGTCATTGGTTAACTGAAAAGTGTAAAGGGTTGCAAGATGTGGAAGATGTGGTCAGGTGGCAAATAAATTGTCAAGATAATCAGGGATGTTGTGTTTGATAAGACCTGCATAGGGTATGAAGTGCAAAGACTTGGATATTATAGACTCGCAGAGATAGGTGGAGAAAACTCATTTTGAGATGGGTTCTTCCATTGATGAAACAATAGAAGATTAGTAAGATGAGACTCCAACATCAAGTTCAAGTGAATGACAACAACAGTGAGTCCTTAGTATCACTGCATAAGGGTAGCAATACTTGGAACCAAAGACCTTTAAGGAGACAATTGAGAGCAATGAAAGCAAAGAGTGGTTGAAGGTAATGAATGAGAAAATGATTTCATTGGAGAATAATCAAACTTGAAAACTTGTGGGGCTACCTAAAAACCAATGGGTGGTTGGATACAGGCGGACCTTTAAGAAGAATGAAGGTATTTCGAGAATTGAGGGTTCAAGTTATCAATTAAGACTTATGGCAAAAAGTTGCACTCAAGTTGAGAGGACCTACTACAACGAGATCTTCTCATCGGCGGTGAAGCATCACCGCATAAGGGTAATTATGGCTTATCGTGAATCAATATAATTTTGAGTTGAAACAAATGAATGTGAAGATTGCATCCTGACATGATTACCTTGAAGAAGCAATATATATGGAGCAACTAGATGGTTTTGCGGAGGACAATTCTAAGACGTGTCTTTTGAAGAAATCTTTGTATGGGTTGAATCAAATCCCAAGGCAATGATATATTTGGTTTGATGACGTTCTTTTGAAAACCGGTTACATGGGTATTTGGTATGATAATTGTGTTTACAACTGAAGAGGAATGATAAATTCATGCTCGACCTACTTTTATATGTGGACAATATCTTGATGGCAAGTTATAACATGGAGGAGATTAGAAATCTCATAGGGAATTAAACGATGAATTTGAGATGAAGGATACTGGTGCAGCAAAGAGGATTCTTGGAATGGATATCATTGGATAATGGTTAAAATGCGAATTGCTATTTTCTCAATAAAGTTGTGGGACAATTTAGGATGAGTGGTTATAAAAATGCTAGCACTCCTTTGGGTCATCACACAAAAAAACTTGAAAGTTACTAATAAGGATTTTTTTTTTGCTCAATCAACAATATAATGGCATCAAAGAGGCTATAAGACATCTCAACTAAGTTGGCACCCATACCCCAAAAGAAAAGAAGAGAAAAAAAAAGAAAATCAACAAAAACAAAATTAGGGAGATTACATCGATTCCTAAAAAGGTCTTTAAAAAGGTTGTGTGATAAAACGTCCTACCAAGTGAAACCCATAGACTCATGACTCAAAGCATCCAACTTGTCCACACAAGTATTACCCTCCATGTAGAGATGGGAAAAATAGAAGAATCATACTCAAAGCCAAGACAATTCTTCCAACGTCCAAGGCACACTATCATGTGATTTCAAAGCATGAATAGCTAATTGGGAGTCACTCTCAATCTTAAGGTGGGTCTAACCTTAATCATCCGCATGCTTGATATCAATCATAATTCTTAACAGAGAAGCCATTCATAAAAACAGAGTAAACTATGCAAATATAAAAAATTTATCTTTTTTAAAAACTAATTATAAATTTGATTTTTTTTGGTTCTCCTAAAAAATTGAATTTTGTTAAAGAATGTGTTATAAAAAAACACCATGATTATTGAATTTACTGCTAGATAGAATGTTTATAATTGAGGCAAGTTAGCACAATAAAAAAACAAAGGGGCACGTAACGGAAGTGTTCCAAGGCCTAAACAATGGTGAAGGATAAAATTGGTAGGAGCTAACTATAACATGCGTTGATTTTTTAGAAGTATATGTGGGGTCCATCAACTTGGGCTCATAATTTTGAATTTGAAATTGAGCACGAAAATAATATCTTTTAAATAAAATAATAAAAACTCTCTTGATGATAATTATTTTCAAAATAAACAATCGTAATAAATATGTTGATGTGTAAGCATAATAGTCTCTTAATATATTAAAATTTTAAAATAGTTCTTGATTATATATTTCATTAGTCAAAATAGTTTTTGACATTAACGAGTAGTCATAATAATATTTCAATATATCAAAATTCCAACATAGTCGTTGATTATATATTTCGTTAGTCAAAATAGTTTTCAATATTAAAATATTTTATTATTATTATTATCATATTAGTGTTTTAATATATTTACTTATTGTTTTATCAATTTTACGAGGATTATACCAAAATGTTAATTGCCTAATAAAATAAAAAACTTCATTATTTTAGGAAATTTGAATTTTCTTGGCTCCTAAAATAAAAAATTAAAATCGTAGTAAATAATTTTTGATGTTGCATTTGGAAGTTTGAAGGTTTTGAGAAACAAATGGGGAATGAATACAATGAAGCAACCGATGGACTTGTGAAACTATTCAGAAAAGCAAATCACGATCTTGATATCGTTCACCACCGTCTTCAAACTGAATTTCAACAACAATACCCTGAAAATGTAAATTAAATAATAAACCCCCCTATATTACACTTTCCACCCCCTTTCTTCAATTCCTGTGAAAATTGGTACCTTTTTTGTGCTTAACACTGATATTGGTTTTCTGCAGGCAAACCCCATGAAGCTGGTTTCTAGGATCAAAAAGATACAGGAAGAGATTTCAATTTTGAAGGGGCAGTGTCATGAGCTTCTTGCTTCTAAGCAGGTGATTGATTACTTGCTGTTGTTATACTTCAATGCATTTTGGTGGATTTGAATGGCTAATATAACACTGACACTTTAGATTGAAGACGTGTTTGGTGTTTGACGTATATGTTTATTTTTTGTCACTTTTGAGTAAACCACCGAATTCGACATGGTTTTCTACGACACTCTCAAATGGGTTCTTGAGATTATGAATGTTTCACAAATGTCACTGACTCTGTCAAATTTTACTCATATCAGTCCGTCTGAGAGTGCGGGACCAAATTTGATAGTAATGTTATGGACTAAATTGATAGTAAGTTGTTAAATATATAGACCAAATTGATAATAAGTGGTTAAATATAGGGATCAACTTGACAATTTAATGGAGTCAGAGACCTTTTTAAAATATTCATAGTCACAGGGACCTATTTGATAGTTGCCTACAAAGTCAGGGACTAATTTGGTGGTTTGCTCGTAGTTCATAGCTACAAAGTTTTTTTGATTATTTTTTGTAATAATATACATATGTTAGTGCGAGATGGGAATAAGATCTGGGTTTTGAAGTATTGTTTGCTTGTTGAGTTGTGCAGGATTTGATTGATAAAGCTCAGACAGTTCTTGTTGAGAATAGAAATTTAGTGCAGCGTATGCAATCATCTGTGGGAATCCCCTTTACTAGTGAAGATGATGATGCATTCACTAACTTCAAACAGGTTATTGTGTTTGTCTTTATTTTAATCTTTTTTAACAGTTTGAATGATAATTTCCTATAGTTGAATGTGTGTTCTTTGATGTGCCTTTTTTTGTGTGTGGCATTTCATAGTGCCTTTACTCATTTATGTATGCATAATGATTCATGTTGGTTATACCAAAATGATCTTTTGATCCTTTAAACAAACAAAACTCTATAAGATATTTGTAAGTTGTCTAATTTATAAGTTATTTGGGGAGCATTTGCGAATAAGTTGAAAACGCAAAAAGAAGAGGTGGGACATGTCATACGGTTAGCTATTGTTTCGTCTTTGTGGTTAATGCAACATAAGATTATCGTTCAAGAAGGTGCCGCTGACTGCACCACAATCATTAATTACATTAAAATGTTGTCGTGGGGTTGGTTTATTGGTAGAGAAGGAAGGAAAACGAGTTGATCATTTTCTGATTGGTGGTCAAATTTGATAGCTTGTATGCTTTATTTGTAATTGCAATCACTATGCATTTGGTGATCTTTGATGTAAAGGGTTGGCGTATAAATTTTGCTTAGAAAAAAAGCTGAAAACGACTTATGGATTTTCTGTACGTTATTCTAAACACTTCTGCAATTGTTTGTCTCGACTCGTGAGTTAAGTTTTAATAGGCTCTTCCGAATCTCTCCTAAGTATTTATCAGTCAAAATCAAGATGCAGTCTCTTCTATTATGGAGAATAGCCAAGTGAAGAGTGATGGTAACTTTTGCTTGAAACTTTTGCTATTTTCAAAGGTTGCCATTTTCAAAGCGGTGTTTTAAGTCTTTAATCCTCTTGCCAGCAAACAACCAATATAAATCAAAATATGGAGCTTTGTAAGTATTTAACCAAGCTTGGGTACCTTTCACATTGCTTTGCCTACATAGGGAAGGAGAACCTGTTCCCATATTGGATGAGATATAACCTGAAAACATCTTTATAAGTGGGAGACATCCCTCACATTAGAAGCCAGTTTGTAGGGCTCAAATTTTAAAATAGTATTAAAGCTTATCCAAGATCTGATGGGCAACCCACTATCAAATTCAAGCTACTCAGGCCATGCTGCAAATGTTCAGTCCTAGGCGTGAGGGGTGGGTTGAGAGTTCCTCATTGGATGACATATGGCCTAAAAGTATGTTTATAAGTGGGAGGTATTCCTCGCCTTACAAGCTGCCGGTTTTGCAGGGTTGAATTAAGTCCAACCAAATTTTAAGAGGTCCTGTTGGTTCTTAGTTGGCAGAACGTGGGAAGGGAGAAGGTAAAATACAGAGGATGCATTAAAACATTATCAACTAGAGTAATAGCTCAAACAGGAAAAGAATATATTTAGTTTTTCATGTTCTCGTATTTCATTTTTTTGTTATACCAAGCATATGCAAAGTGATTTTCATCCCAAATTTTGTATCTCTCAACTTTTCACATAGTCAATCAAGTAGATCTTAGTCAACCAAGTAATTGCAATGGTTTTGACACAATTTTAACTGATTGTGCAGGTGATTGATGAATGGACTGATCAAATAAGATCAAAAACTGGTGAGCAGTTTCGCGGACTTTTTGCTTTGCCAATTTTCCATGCACATGCTGTACATTTGACAACCTTATTTAATTGATCCTAACATGTAAATCATCATTCTGGATTAGCAAAATTTTCTGGCTATTAAAACAAAGGTTTGGAATGTGTATTTTATGCTAGAAAGAGATAACATATTTTGGTTTGGTCCCCTTTTTTTACTCTCCTAGAAGCTAATCCACTTGTGTTGGCCTAGTGGTGTTGGCTTGAGATCTTGGAGTGTGCTCTTCTCAAGGTCTGAAGTTCGATTGTTAAAAAACTGTCCTAGAAGCTGGAATATTTTTGTTATTTATTACTCTAGTTGGTGGTCTTTTTACATTTTTGTCTTCATCTCCTTTTTCTCCTCTTCGCTTTTGTTCGTGTAATTTAATATCTTAAGTAGATGCATTAGTTAGTCATAAGGTCTGTAGGAGTGCTTAGGGCTCGGTTCCTCCAATGAGGAGAGGAGAGTGGAGTTCAGATGGACAGAGTTTTGTCAAATAGCAGTTATAGCGGCTCTGCAGTGTTGTGGAGTTTGAACAAATCACTATTGTTCTGCGACACCCTGTTTAGTATTAAGTGTTGTCAAATAGCGGCTAGAGCAGTGCTCAACCCTCTAGCGTAGAGGAATTTGAACAAACCGCTATTTTCGACGTTCCACGATTGACAGTACTTGATGTGAAGAGTGTAATGACAGAATATGAGGAGAAATAAAGTATGCGTGTCATGTTTATCTAGCAGCGCTATAGCATAGCAGAATTTGAACAAATTGCTAATTTTCCACAATACAATATTTAATACAAAGTGTGGTCAAATAGTGGTTATAGTGCTGTAGCGGCTATTTGCTAGAAGATTTTAACAAACGGCTATTTCTTCCATCCGTGATTAACAACACTGGTACACTACTAGATTAAAGTTAGGTAATAATGCTTACCATGCTGTCTTAGTCATGCCCCTGCATGGTGTCTTCCATCCTTTTCCCTTGTATATCATTTCTAGAATTCAGAAATGCAGAAAATAACTGTCCCTGTAAATGTGTTTTGATGCAGGAAATGAACCACAAGATTCTGATTCTGGAGATCTCAACAAACTACTCTTTTCAGCTATAGTTCAAAGTAATTGAACTGCTATCCAGACAACCAAAAAATCATGTATGTTACAGTTTTAGTTCAGTTCCTAGGGTTTTATCAGATATATACGGTAGACTTGTAATGTAGTACGAATAGAACTTTGCCGTGTATTGGTTATTCTTCTTATAAGATGTATGTGAGTGTTTCGATCTGTGTCGGAGAAACAAACACACGATACTGTTGAAGCTACATGTTGTAGCTTTCATAGCGAAAACTATTTTGACATGGTTGAAAATATGATAGTAGCTGTTTTGGTTTCTTTAACTTGTGTGCTTCTACTGTGGAAGGGCTAGTAGAAAACAAGTGGAATTGTGTGCACACAGTATGGTAGGAACAAAAATAGCATCAACCATTGTGGTGAGCAAGATAGAATATCCACAACATGTGTAACTTGAGAACAATATATGAGTGGTAGTCTGTTTATCCTTACCTACATATTTACACGAGGAAAGAAATCTCATGAGAAAATGCTGCTACAGGCTACATTTTGTGAAGTAATGACTCGAGTAGATGTTAAATACTCCCTCTGGTCCTTTTTAGAAGAAACAAAAGTATCAAATTTTTTGGTCATTTTTATAAGAAACTTTGACCAATTTTCAAATATATTAGATGTTAAATTTCATCTGTGCTCTTATTTATTATGATAGAGAATACTAAAAGTAAGTAAGTTGTTGTAATCAAGATAATTAATATAGGGGTATCAATGGAATAAATTTAAATTTATAAGAGTATTAAATGCAAATAACTATTTTCAAAGTGTTTCCTTGGTCTATGTGATTTATGTTTTGTTTCTTATATAAAGGACCGGAGGAAGTATTTGTTAGCGTCATTCAAAATTAGTTTTGGACAACGATGAATGAACTTTTAATAACCAAGGGCAAATTTTCCTCACCCTCTAAATAAATGACTTTGGATGTTGATATCTAGGGAGAAAAAATTGTATCGTTAGAAGTATAATTTCAGACAAATTATGTTGTTCGAAAGTATATTTTCAAAACTATTTGTGAATTTTTAGAAAAGTGGGGGTTTGAAAAGTATCCCCCATAATAGTAGTGATATGAATTTAGTTCATTTTGATCAAAACAAGATAATAATCCTTGATACCAAAAAAAATTTGCAGCACAAAAGTCTCTTATAAGTTTATATAATGAGAATATAAACAAAGGTTGGTTATTAGAATAGACAGTCCCCATGAGTTAATCTTAGTTGACAAGGGTATTCTATAATATATGTAGGGATTACGGGGACGGATGCAGGTGGCAAGCTATGTAGGCTTGTGGCTGCACTAAGTTCTTAATTTCTTATTTTTTAGTTGTATAATATAGTTAGAAAATGATATTTTGACTATATAGCCCACACA
>Ga0228710_1005397_pt1 | contig 19873 bp, 5 predicted proteins | sample MedpolnodulmetaG_FD_177995 | JGI IMG/M metagenome (GOLD analysis project Ga0228710, IMG submission 177995) | Root nodule microbial communities from Medicago polymorpha collected in Santa Monica, California, United States - pink nodules | ecosystem: Host-associated > Plants > Roots > Nodule... | reverse complement strand
TGTCAAATAAAATTAAAAAAAAAAAAAGCAATGTTATTGTTTACGAAACTTATAAGCAAGAAAGGGAAATGACAAAAACAAAATTATGGTATATAGCACAATAAGTGCGCCATTTTGCAAATTAGATGAGTGGTCCAGATTTATTCTTTGTTGTCGGACAATAGTTCATCCTTAATAACTAGCATTTTTGTTATAATAAAAAAAAAAACCAATTTTTTTGTAAAGTCTAATAAAGCTCATGCAACAAAAAAAAATTGATTTTTATGAGATCGTGACAAATTAAAAGAAATAGAAAATTGGTATAAATGATGGAATTTTGAATTTTGAGGGGAAGAGTGGCATAAGAAGTTCCTTCTAGGGAAGCATTGTTCCTTGATTTTGGTTCTGGTTTTTCTAGGCAAATTTCAAAGCAATCCGATCAAATAGCTTAAAAACTAGATTTTCGACTAGAACACGGTAGGAACAACTAACAATGGCCTAAAACACAAAACACACTGAAGCAGTGGGATATAATGGTCGAACATAGTATTCATGTCACAAAACAGATTCAACCTTTGTGTTAACACATTTCTTATTATACAATCCGAACCATTTTTTTTCATGATTTTTTTGGCAAAACAGTTGTTCAAATTTTATAATAATAAAAAAATCATTTGAGATTTTACAATCAGAACGCGCACTATACATGCTTCAAACACGCCCTATATAGAGGGGTTATAAATTTTGATGAACTTATTTTTTTGGAATTTAGAACCCAAATTCAAGATAAATGTATTTTTCTGCAAAAAAAATGTACGGAAAAACCTCATTTCAGATTATATAATCCTAAAATCTCAAGACCATTTTTTAAGTATTGGAGGGCGCGTAAGAAGAGAATAGCGTGAAAAAAGAAATTGCTTATATTATTTACATCAAAGGAAGGAGTATTGATACGGTATCTCACAAAAGAATGGGTAGTCCATAATTAGAGTAGGTGACACCTTTATTTTCGGCTCCCAAAGTAAATTTAGAAGGTAAGTTAAGAAAAAAATATTATCGCCCCGCATACCTTTTAAAACATGAAAACGCCCCTCCAATTTTTTTTTTATCTCCCCCCATACCTTTGACAAATGTGAAAAGAAAGTTTTTCGACCATTTTCAAATTGCAAAAAAATAGTCATGGTCATTTTAGTCACGTTTAACCGTGATTAACTGTTTTTTATAGGATTTTTACCAGTTTGGGTTCTAGAATTCAAACATAACAAGTGAATTTGATTTTAGGATTTAAACACGCCTTTTGCATGTTTTGAACCCCTCTAATGCCAAAAAAGTCATGGGAAAATGTGGAATTCAATTTTGACACAAGAGGGGTTCAAGGCATGTAAAAGATATATTCGGATCCTATATTGGAAAGTGTAACAACACTTATTTTTTGTTTCCTTAAAAAAAAAAAAAGACACTTATTTTGTGTTAGGATTCTAAAATCTTAATGGGTAAAAATTTTGAAGAAAAAAAATAGTTAGTGGTTCAACTATGACTAAAACGACAGTGGTCGTTTTTTTTTTTGCCTTTGTAGAATCCAAAAAAATTCAATTCGGGTTCTAGAATTCAAAAATTATAGAGGCATTTTTGGTTTTCGAATGTAGGTGGCGATAAGAAATTCTCGCAAGTTGATTGAGTTGTTCGTAGCCTAACTAGATCATCAATTTTAGAAGTTAGCTACCATCAAAAAATTGTGTTTATTGTTGTGCTAGCCCAACCTAAATTCATGTATGGGAAGTTCTTTTTCCACCCTCCACTTTTCTCGCACGCCCTTCAAATTGACCAAAATATCCCCGGTTGAATTTTATAATCCAAACCTATTTTCAGATTATGAAATCCAAAATATGCATTACTCCATTTCAAACCTTGGTTCTAGTATGTTAGCCCCTATTTTGTAAAATAAACAATAAAAATTTGTTTGGATTATGTAATCCGAATGCAGGAAACGTTTCAGACTATATATTCCGAAAACCACATACCTCTAATTGTGTTTCCAATTGTTTCACCTCAAGTTTTGGATGATCCCGACAATGCCAAAGTTGAGGCTCCTCCATCTCTAGTTGAGAATTCTTCCGGCAATGTCATAGTGGATGTTGCATCTAAAGTTGATAATCCTTTTGTCAATGCCAAAGCCCAAAGTTGAGACTTCTCCATTTGTGTTAAGAATCATGCAGGCATTGCGAAAGTGGAGGTTGCACCTCAAGCTGAGAATTTTTCTTCCAGTGCTAAAGTCGAGGTGTCACCTCTAGTTGTTATCTATTTTATCGATCATCATATACAATTTACTACTAAGAGAAAGTTTCCATCACAGGACGAGTTGTTGGTGTGGGTTTGTTGAGAAGCATGGAAGATAGGATTTGCCATTGGTATCAGAAGATCAGATAATAGAGTAAATGGAAGAGAAACATTTGTTACGGTGATATGTGAAATAGGAGGTTATTATACTAAGTACAAAAATTTGTCGAAACGTGAGATAGGTAGTTCAATGAAATAGGATTGTTTGTTTTGATTGAGAGGTTATTTGTTGAGTGTCAATGATTGAGCCTTAATGTTGGTGATGGAAAACACAATCATGAGATGATGTGTAGTGTTGGAAGGTCATAAAATTGTTGGACGTCTAAGAACGGATGAGAATAGACTCCTTCGTAAGTTGACAAACTCAATGGTTCTTTCAAGAAATATTCACTTCAATAGTATACATTTAGCTACCAAAAATAATTTTTTTATTACATTTAATTAATTTAGTATGTTATGTAATTAGTCACCTCAATAAATATATATTTAGCTGCCACAAATAAGTTTTTATGTCCAAAACTAGTAGAAATCGGAAAGCCATAAAATATCCACTTATTCGATAGATGTATTTCATTTTATTTTGACAATTTTGATCTCCTAAACAATTATAAAAGAGAGTATTGTTAATGATAAAAATTGTGAAAACAATATTCAAAACATAATTTATTTAATTTCTTTAGACTTGGTCCCCTCTTTAAAAAAAAGGGCTAGCTTTGCCACTGCTGATAGGTCAACTCGATATTTTAGGCTATATGAGTTGAGACTTTAGTCACTACTACTTAAATTGGCACATCCCACTTAACTATTTTAAAAAAAAAAAAAAATCAACGCTGAAAGGGGCAAGGGAGGTAGTCTTGCCAGTCAGCCTAAACAATTTTCTTATTTTTTCACCCTAAAAAAAAGACTATTACTTTTCCCATCCTATTTGTTACTCGCGCACTCTGTAATTTTCCCAAAATATCCTTCAGATTTTATAATCTGAATTTGATTCCCATAAATTTTCAGATTATATACTCTGAAAATTCCTTTTACCAGAATTTAAATACATTTTGGTTTATTTTATATTATTTAGATGCCAAAATCATAAAATTAATGCAAATATAAACAAAAATAAAAGAACAAAAACAATACATATACAATCTCATTTTATTATTATATTGATACATTTACAATAAGGTATGTTTCTTTTCTAGGGAAGGGGGAATGGGGTAAAACTACATCTGCTTCAAAAGAAGATGGAGGTGATGGGGTAAAGCAAAATATGTAGGGTAAAGTTTGGAGAAATAGATGGTGAGGGAGAAGGGGACTTGTGTAAGGTATGTTTCTTTTCTAAGGCGAAAAAGACCTTGATGGTCAACCTTGCATCCAAAAAAATCAACATGACACCAAGACAAACCAAACTTCTTTCAAGTTCATTGTCATCCCCATTGACCGTTCATACTATCCCTGAATTTCCAAATAGGAACGATGGATACACATTGTTGCAGAAGAAAGAGGAGGAGAGAGGGGGAGAGTGTGATTTGATGGTGTAAGGAATGGTGAAGTTTAGAGGGTATTTATAGGGGGAACGGGGGCATAGGTTGTAACTACCCATAATGATGGTCAAAAAATGTGTTTCAAAGGGGTTTTATCATCCATTAATGGTGGTAAAATCCTTTGAAAATGTGTTTTATGTGATGTAGACCACCGGCCAAAAAACACTAACTTTGTTCGGATTATATAATCTGAATACCTACCTTGTTTCAGACTATATGATCTGAATTTATTCGATACTAGTGAAAACTGAGAGAAACTACGTACCATATGCAGAGTGAGGGACACTTCGGATTATATAATCCGAAACATAATTTTTTTATGTGGTCCACATTGCACCGACAGTTTATGTGGTCCAAGACGCCCAAATACCTCTATAAATAGGTGTCCCTGTTTTCATAACCAGAAACCACACAAAAAAAAATGGAAAACTCTGTCTTTGATCCGAACACCAAGCTAGCTGTAGTTTACTACAACCGGGGAAAACCATCCCATCTGTTCAAGATTCCCTCCGATGTCACCCTCTACGGGTTGAAGGGTCAGCTGAATCAAATCACTCGAACTTAATTACAGAGACACATGGAAGGTAGATGGTGTTGAGTATCAACGTCCATCGACCGACTCAGTCAGAAGTGTGCGATTCATGAAGCTCATGAACGACGACGACGTGAGAACCATATTCTCGATCTTTGGTCAGTACAGTACTAGAGGGTCGATCAAGTTGGACGCTTCGTTGGTTAAATCTGTTGAACAAATTCAGAAAAGTTTGATCCGCCCCAGAAACTACGAAGAGATCGGAGTACTAATGGATGCACCACACAAATACATTAATTTAGATGATCCGTGATGATGTACTATGTTTTATTTAAGTACGTGTTTTATGTTGTTTTTATTACGTGTTAGTTATATGTTGTTGAACTAAGTTGTTTTATTATGTTTTAAATAATATATATTATTTAAATTTTCATTATGTTTTACTTTACGCCAAAGATGTTCATTTAAACGCTAAAATAATTCGAATTAAACTCAATTTTATAGGGTGTAAGTACAATTCGGATTATATAATCTGAATTCCTTCAGCATAGAATTCTTTTGTATGGTTCACACTGCATCGACAGTTTATGTGGTCCACAACGTCTAGATACCTCTATAAATAAGGGTTTTCGGTTTTCATTTTAATTTCCAACAAAACACACAAACACACCAAAGAAACCATGATATTTTTTGTCATTGTGTTGAGGATCTTTCTCATGCGGTCGCAAATACATAGCTCTTTATTTGATTGCATGATGAAGATCTTCAGTATACTGTCAAAAATATATAGATAGATAGATACAAAGAGATTATAACTCTTTATTTGAATACCAAGATGTTGCTATGAGCTAGATCGTGCTTCCTTGACGATATAAATATCTCAGTTGGTAAGGCAACATGATCTAACTCAGAACAATCCTCTTGAAACACCTTGTCTTTCATTGTTATGTTGCAGATCTGATTCTGAAAAGGTTCTTATGAACTAGATCCAAGTGCCTTGCCGATCGAAATATGTCAATTGGCAGGCCAGCTGGATCGAGTTCAAAAACACCTCTTCGAACACTATCCTAGGATATTATGTTGTTTTAAGTTGTTTACTTATGCATTTTTTAATTATTTTTTATGTCATCTTACATGAAAATCGTGTAAAAACATAGTGTGGTGTTGTTTGGATGATATAATCCTATTTTTTTTTGTCAAATTCGGATTATATAATCTGAATACACTCAGTTTTTTGGACGGTGGCGTTTCACCAAAGATTTGGACGGTTAGTGGAGTGTTTAACGCATTTTTGGGCGGTGGAACACATTTTATTTTACTGTAGTTAAGATCTAGAACTTGTTTTAGCCTATAAATAGGTTTGCATCTTCAACAAATTCCTTCATTATTCACTTCACCTCTTTTCTTATATTTTCTTCAACATTTTTTAGTTTTTTAGAAGTGTTTATGGTGTCATGGTCATTGCTGACCGTATATATAATCCTTGCAACTGCTTTGCAGTTTATGCGGGGATTATACGACGGTCAACAGAGACCTTCGACATCAAAGAAAACACGAAAAATCATAGATCGAAGTAATTCGGATTTTATAATTCGAAAAAAGCTAACAATCTGGTTCATATCATATAATTCGAACCAGGGGTATTTTTCGTCTTTTTTGCAGGGCGCGTGAGAATAACATAGGATGGGAAAAGTAATAGTAAAAAAAAAATCTTATTTTTTTAGCCCATTAACTCATTTTCTTTTTATAGCCCAATAAACTTAGGATTGTATAAATTGTTTAATGATTGTTGGATTATACAAAGGATATTGCTCATTTCGCTTCAAAAATTGGTCTTTAGCACTCCCAAAATAATATATTATCTTCAACAACAGTTAACTGTTGTTGCGTTATGGTAACAGAGACAAAACAACATTCTTGACAAAATTGTTTTTTTGTAAGACTTAAATATGCTAAAGGTCCCTAGGAATATGACCTATTTTGATTTTGGTCCCTGTAATTTTTTTAAAAAAATATACCCTTGTAAAAATTTATGTCTTTTAAAAATGTCTCAATGCACAAGGATCATGAACACTTGCTTGCAATTGAATTTTAAGTTGAAGTTGATTTTCTTGAAGTTGAAGAAATTGCATTTGCTTCAGTATGGAAGGTGAAATGTTTCTATTTTCTGTTTCGAACTTATGAATTATCTGTTGTTGTTGTTTTGGAATAAACCAGAATGCAATGACATTTAACTATCGTTGGACACACTTAGCGAGCAACACTTAACTGCCGATGGGAGCATTTAGGTATTTTTGGGGTGCTAAAGAATAATTTTTAAAGTTAAAAGAGCAGTTTTCTTATACAAATTTCAATGAACAAAATTTGAATTTTTCTCTTTTGTTTCCGACAGGTCAACTTGCATATAAATCAATTTGTTTCATTTATTTTTATTATTAATAGGTTAATCCTTAGCTCACCAAGTCGCCAAGGTTGGGGCATGAGTATCAGGGTGTGTTTGGATTGACTTATTTAACCTTATCTGCTGGCATACATTTTATGAGAGTGTTTGGGATAATTTATGAAAACGTCTTATGACAATTTTCATAAGAAATTTCAACTTGTTTTTCATAAGTTCTCTAATACACCATGAGTCTGTTTGGTAATACATGTTTTTGAGCTTATATCATATGCCTTATAAGCTCATTTGACTAAAAAAGACAAGTTGGGTAACCACCACCTTGTCATGAGTTTATAGCTTACAGCTTACGTCTTATAAGTTCATTTGACTAAAAAAGACATGTTTGGTAAATATATGTTATGATGTACATATAATATATCACTTTAATGTGTCCATTAAGTGAGTTTCCTACTTTAGAGGAGCCGAATTCAAATAAATTATTATTTGAACTTGATAGTTAATTAACAAAGTTTAAAGTGTCTTAAATATAAAGAATTGACAAATCAATAAAAAAATATCAATAATAATGAAGTAACTAGTCTCAAGTGGTTAATGATGAACTTCACTTATGGCCAAATTTCCAAAAAAAAGAAGATATGGTCAAATTAATTAGAAGCACATGAGTTTGATCCTTGACAAGAATATTCTTTGGTCAAACTTTTGGAAAAAGATATTCACTCCGTTTTAAAATAAATGTCGTAGTCAATCACTTTGCATATGTTAATACACAACTTTGACGTTTTTTTTGTTTTTGTTGAAGAAGCTAAATTAACTCATCTAAATTGACACTAGAGGGAATCGAACCTGAGACCTCAAGGAGGAACACACTCCCAGATCCCAAGCCAGTACCACTAGGCCAACACAAGTGGGTTACGTTGATATTTTTAATTATTTATAGTAAAAAATTATAAAATTTAAATATTTTAAAAATATTTATCGAAACAAATCAAACTACAACTTACATGTTAACATTTGTATTTATATATGGAGTTTTCTAACTTGTGCAATGTTGCACAACTTAAGTTGCAATTAATGCACATTTTTTTTCTCTCACTCAATAACTTTTTAATATTTTCTCTATCATATTAATTGACATTTTTTCAAGAGAAATTCCATTTTCTTCCCTTGATGAAAAGAAAGAAACACGTTGAAAGAAAATGAGAAGACATATGAAAAATGCTAATTAATTATAAAATAATGCTAATTAATATGACAATAAAAAAAATTAATAAGAGAGAAAGAAAAATGCATTAATTATGGCTTAAGTTGTGCAACATTGCACATGTTAGAAAACTCCTTTATATATATATATATATAAGTTAAATAAAATATTATCAAAGTAAGTTATATGAATAATGTATATTGTAAAAATAAGTTATGTTTTTTAGAATGTGGGAGTATTATCAATAATCTAATCTAATAGTTATTAAAGTATCGATCTCTTTCCCCAATTTTTTTTTAGACCAATTTAGTCTTTCAAGTATCTCTCCACTCTTTCTCCAATTTAGTTTTAAAGTATTTAAATCAATAAAATGTTCATAAAGTTTAAGACATTCATCACCTGAGTGTTTAAACTACATTATTAAAATCCATCAATGTTAATTTCTAACATCTCAATTTAGACTTCATATACTTTAGAGACTACTACTTTAGAAAATAAATGGATGATTTATAGATAGTTATTTGAGTTATATGGAAAAGATAGGAAAGGTATCTTAAGTTGATGGGTCACTATCTGAGCTGTCCCTTTTTCCACCTACCATGCATGAAATTGAAAGGTTCGATAGATAGTCCAACTTCTTTATAAAAATTTGAAGACGTTGCCATCTTTGACGAATATATACTGTTACACGAGGCTACTCGAAGAAGGAGAGGACAAAAGAATTTAATTAAGGACCACAATATGGTTTTTTGTATTGGTAATTAAATGCAAAGATGACAAGTTATAAGATATTTCATGCATGTGCTAAGATAAGGTAATTGTAGAAACTAGACAGAGTAGATAGTGATGGAAAAATGTATGTTGTCAACTTTGTATACTTTGGATACCATTGTTATCGATATATTTGCTCGTAATTTGTTTGGATTTCTTTTTAAGATTTTGAATGGATAACTACGTACGTACGGTTAGAATAAGATGTGATTAATAATAATATTAGTGGCATATGTTAAGGAGTGTCTTAAAAGCTGTAATGAATTATAATCCCAATTAACGAGGTTAGAACAAATTAGTTAAGCCCGTTAATGGTTCTTTAGTTTTTTATTTTTTTATTTTTTTAAAGATAATGGTTGTTTAGTTGGTATTTTATTGTTGTTGAGAGTTTTATCAATATTTTTTTTTTAAGAAACTAAAATGAAAGATATTAATTAGTGTGTCAAGTTCTCTCCACCACAAGAAGTGTTAAGAAAAAGACATAGATAACATTTAAACAATTATGATGCAACAACGGATAAAACACATGACCCAGAAGAAATATGGACACACAAATAAAAATTGTAGTAGAAAACAAAAGTAACATATTTCACTCTCAACCACCAAAGAGACTTGTTAAATATATGTTGTAGACTTTTCTCCTTAAGTTGAAAAATATGATGTTTCTTTGAGTTGCCACTAAAAAAACCATCTCTCCGAGTCTTAAAAGTTTATTTTAATACTTTGTTTGAAAGTTTTATATGGGAAGAGTTTGAAAAAAGAAAAGAGGAAATAAAATTGTGATAAAAAGAACCGTCAACGAGTGAGATTTTTCTTCTTTTTGAAAAAGAAAAATCTCACTCGTAGATTATTCTTCTTTTATAATACTAAATATTTCTAAAATGAAAAAAATTGCATTAAAAATAAATTTTCATAAACTCTTCAAATCTAATATATATTATTATAATATTCTTATTGAAATAAAAAAATATTTTAGCCACAAACATTCATTTATCATTTCTACGAAAATACTATCTCAAAAAATTAAATGAAATTTCTGTCATTATCTCTATTACCCTCCCAACCTCTTCTTCCCTTGTCCAAACTTCAAAACAAAGCTTAAAATTGTTTAGCATTAATCACATTCACTTACTTTCAGTTTCAGATATGTAAAAAAGGGCAGTTGAGATATACAGGTGAACTGATGTCTGACACATTTAAATAATTTGAAGTACATACAAACAAACAAATTTTATCCTTATTATTAATTATTAATTGAAGTCAAAATGTATACGGTATTAATTATTGTCGGAGGTGTGAACATATGCTATTATTGTTGCAACTTGCAAGAGATACTATACTAAAGGAGAAAAAATGACACATCAAAATAAAAAATATAGTATCATTTACATTTTCTTACTACTCTATCTTTTTACATTATTTTCTTTCTAAAAAAGTGGAATTACTAAAAATGAATTCCTTAACTTAAATGCTAAAATTAACCAATATTTTTAGTTTTAAATATTTGTTAATATTCAACTATTTTTAGTGGTGTTTGAGTAAAGATTTTCTCATATAATATATTTCATGATAATTTAACCTTCTTGGTCTTGCAAAATACATCATACAAATCTGCAAATATTTTTAAACACAACTCAATTTTGTGTCATTTAGTCAATTCCATGCTCCATATTTCCTAAAGAGTGCGTGCAACTTTATTAGTAAAAGGAAAGAGAGATCATCATATAAGGGAAAAATGAATTTTAATAATGTGATAAAAATAGAAAAATTTAGATATGAAAAAAAGTTTGACAACTATTCTACTATTTTGCATAAGTTGATATTAACCACACGCCATCACATCACAGCACACCTCAATTATAGAGAGAAAATTGAGTCCAAACAAAATCGAGAGAAAGTGAGCAACAAAGGTCAACGTTTACGACTCTTGTGCATGAAAATTTGAAGGTGTGACATATGCTAATGCTAATGATATATAGAATTAAAATAAGACAACTTATGATTTAACTATAACAAAATTATTTTAATCTCAAACTTTTTAATATTATTTTTTTCATCCCCTCTGACTTTATTCTTTTCTCACTCATCTTATAACATTCTTTTTTTTCATTTTTTTCTTCTTTTTTTTCCTAAATTTGGTGATTTTTTATAATCTCTTCGACTGCTGAATTCGTTTAGGTTCAGTTTGAGAGTTTAGAGGAGAGAAAAAGAGAGGGCTTCTTCTCTTTTTTGGTTCTTAAATTTGGTAAGTTTTGATAATCTTTCAACTGCGAAATTCATTTAGGCTCTCCCTTCTCCTCCAAACTCTCAAACAAAGTCTTAAGGGAATTATCTTTCGGTACATGCATACTTTTCTATAGACAAGACTTAGGAATTTATCTCCTAATCACATGTATAGTGAATCCAATTATTTTGTCAAAACGTACCACTAAGTTATTTAATTAATAACTACTTATATGACATGCTTACTCATATATACCGGTACATTGCTAAAAGTCACGTTGAATGAGAGATATAACATAAACATGTATTTATAAGTGATGAAAGAAAAGAGCTAAACATCGCGTACAAAATCCGAATCATCTTACCTCTTGGGCTAAGCCTCTCGCATGTGTGACAGTGTAATGGTGATGCATCAACCTTTTATGATAATATACTATGGTAGGGTACAAAATATGTTTTTGAAACTCTTTTGGGGCAGCTCTTAATTGCTAAATCCAATTTCTTACTTCCTCCGTCTCTATTCTAGAAGTTGAACCCATTGCCCTGTTAGAATCGATCAAAATAACAATTTTAAACAGAATACATGATGTCTTGTTTGAAACGGATAGTAAGATAGTTGATGCCCTTATTTCTTCTATTGTTGCTCATAACGAGTTTGGTGACCTTGTATCACAATATAGAGGTATTTTGAATTGTAATTTCGACTTTGTAATATCGTATATTCAGAGACAAACTAATAGGGTTGCATATAGTATAGTTAGAACATACTTATCTCATCCTAGCCCCATATATTCCATGATGTACCATCTACTTTTGTACTCTTTGATAATTAATTTCGAGTTTGGTCTAATGGTAAAATGATAAAACATGGAAATGGAGGTTTCAAGTTCAAACCCCGCTAATATCATTGATGCATGCTAATATCATTGGTGAAGATAAATCTTAGAAATCGTGGTTGAGCCTAACACAACCCCACAAAACCGGCTTGTGAGGTGAGGATTGCCACTACTTATAAACACATTGTCAGACCATCACCTATTCAATGTGGGACTCTTAACAATAAATATTAATCTACTAATGCGATTAAAGGAGATAAATGTCATTAGAATAATACTTAGTCATTTATCCAAGTTTAAACTCAAAACTTCTAACTCTTTATCATTTAGTTAAACCAATTGAACTACCTAAAATCATTTCTCTTGAATTCACTTTGTAAAAAGAAAGTACAAAAGTTTATATGAGGGATGGATCTTTTAGGATATGATAGACACAAGTTAGGAAATGATCTCCTAATCACATGTATAGTGAATCTGATTCTCTGCCAAACGTGTCACATATTATTTTGTTTATTTGTCATGGTTTTTGTCCTTATGCTACTTGCACCTCTCCCCTAATTCTTAATGAGAGGAGAGGACCCCTGTCCATCGCAAAATAAGGGAATCAAGTGAGGAAAGGCCATATTTCGATGTCTTAGTCAGAAAAGTATTTGTAGCACCTTGGTAAACCAATAGTCACTACCCTACATAAAATATAATCTCTAAAATGAATGGACTAAAACTAAAAATACAAAAAGTGTAGGGACACTTTGGTTCCATAACATAGACCAAAATGTGCCACTTTCGATGGTTCACATGCTTGTAAAAATATTCTACTTTATTTCAACTTTCAACCAAGTTCAATATTCTTTGAATTCTTTTTTTTATTCTTTTGAATTTTCAATATTATTCCTCTATAGTTCAATTTTTTTTTCTTCTTCATAAAGTAACCCACTTGTGTTGAAATAAATTCCTCACGTATGTTTGAATTACATGTGCCATACAACTAACCCTTGACTTCCCTTTCTCTCTTAATTATTCTCTATATAATAACCATTTTTCTTCATAGTTTTCCTATAATTCAAACATTTATGTTCCCTTCAACACTTCTACTATAGAGTTCAAAAAGCTCTATATAGGTAGCCAACACCTTAAAGCAAAACACCAACCGAAAAATACACCAAACTACTTTCTTTTCTCCTCTTTTCCATTCTTTTGGCTTGGTTTGGAGGGCACACACTAACTATCTCAAATAGAAACTGAGAAGGTAGTTGGTTTCACTAGTAGAACATCATGCATATAGAAGCCCCAGAAAATTATGGCCTCGAAGACAAAAACTTCGACGACGATGGACGAACCAAGAGAACTGGTATTCCATAAGTACCATGTTTATTACTATTGAGTTTGATGCGCAGATGACAACATAACATAAAATATTCAAATACTATTATGAAACCATTTATTTTGATAAAATGTTTTATGTTATAGTTTTTTCGTTATAAATTTTAATTTTGAAATTTTCACTTTGTTTTTCAAAAGTTTGTACAATTTATTTTCTTCAAATCCTTGAAATAAGAAAACATATCTATTAAACCTTTCTTCTAATTTTTTTTTTTGGTTACCGCTTTATCTCTAATTATAAATATACATTTTTATATGTTGGTAATATTTTTTATTGTATTAATTCTTCTATAATTATGTATATGATGTATGGTTTTGATTTGATGAATTTGAAGGGACATGGTTGACTGCTAGTGCACATATTATAACGGCTGTGATTGGTTCTGGAGTTCTATCACTAGCATGGGCAATTGCACAAATGGGTTGGGTTGCTGGTCCTGCAGTTCTCTTTGCATTTTCTTTCATTACATATTTCACTTCCACTCTTCTTGCTGATTGTTACCGTTCACCTGATCCTGTTCATGGCAAGAGAAACTACACTTACACCGAGGTTGTCAGAGCTAACCTAGGTACAAAATAAAAAACTTACTATGTAACCATTTTTATGTTGCATGTTAATGTTTAAGCGGCTTGAGGAAGTGTCTTATACGGTATATGATGGACCGAAACTTTAAAATCGTTTAATATTTTAATAGAAGTTTATGATATTACTCCTCCTCACAATTGATTAGGACCTTGAAATTTTACTTAAAGTTGGCAACTATTGTCATCGGAATTTTGAGCAATTTTTAAATATTGATCTTAGACCACATGTGATGAGACACTTAATCATACCCTAATCATTGCCTAATATTTATACTAGATGAATTCATAACAGCTTGTTTGATTACCAATGATTCTATAGACATAGTATTGTCTTATTAAAAATTGTAGAGACTTGAGACACTCTGTTGTTGAATCTTTTCATGTACCTGGTTTTATTAGTTAATCATTTCCAACACAAAAAATAATTATTTCTTATGTTCTTAGCTAGTCTAAGAAATAATTCAATTTTTTTTATTAAATTGATTAAAAAAAAGCTCATCTTTAACTTGTCACATGATTTTCTTTCATAGGAGGCAGAAAATTTCAGCTATGTGGATTGGCGCAGTATATAAATCTTGTAGGAGTGACCATCGGCTACACAATAACTGCATCAATTAGTATGGTGTAAGTTTCCTCATCAACTTTTGACCTTAGTATGTAGGGTAAATATGTTTAAGGTTTTTGATGAAATAATTGATTATTTATAAATTATAGATATACAACAATATACCAAGAGAAGATAATTTATTTAATAAGAAGAAGAATACCAAGAGAATTTTATGTACCTTATACTAACAATAGTTGAATAAGTAATGTTTTAGAGCATTTTTGGAATATTAGTTTGAAAAAACCACGATGACACTACAATTTTGTTAAAGTTTTATAAAGTCTAACATTTACAAAAATAACAGTGGTTCATTATGATTTTGCAAAATTCATTGTCAATCTAAATATGCATCAAGTAGACGTTGATAAGTTCACTACTACTAAATAATTAATTACCGAAAAATATTTTATTTTTTTGACAAAATTAAAAAAAAAAAAAAATTTGTTTTGATTCACTTGTCACTAAATTTAGACTCATAGACTAATTAATATCATATTTTGTTGAAAGGGACTTGTATCTAATTTCTACCAATTTTTTGTGTTCATTATTTATCAGGGCTGTACAAAGATCAAACTGCTTTCACAAGCATGGACATCAAGACAAGTGCAAAGTATCAAATAACCCTTTCATGATAATTTTTGCCTGCATTCAAATTGTTCTATGCCAGATTCCCAATTTCCATGAGCTCTCATGGCTCTCAATTGTTGCTGCTGTTATGTCTTTTGCTTATTCTTCCATTGGCCTTGGCCTTTCCGTAGCCAAAGTTGCAGGTAATAAATTGCATCACTTCAACTATATTTTTTTGGTACCATATAGTTAATTAATATCTTATATTAAAATGGTCATGGTCTTCAATTTTGTTACCATTTTGTTAGTACTTTGTATACCATTATAAAATACGATAATTTTATTTATTATTATTTTAAAATGGTCATGGTCTTCAATTTCAAATAATAGTATAAATAATAATAATTCCTTTTTGTCAATGTTTGAAGGTGGGGGAAATCATGTGACAACATCCTTAACTGGTGTGCAAATTGGGGTAGATGTTACAGCAACAGAAAAGGTCTGGAGGATGTTCCAAGCTATTGGAGACATTGCATTTGCTTATGCTTTTTCTAATGTGCTCATTGAGATCCAGGCAAGTAATTTATTTTTTCATTATTTACTAATTTATATTTGGCTTAAATATACCATTTAAATCTTACAAATATATCACTTTATAAATATAATTTATATGAAAAATTATTTTTAATGAGGTCCTATATATGTACTATTGCAGGATACCTTGAAATCAAGCCCTCCAGAAAACAGAGTCATGAAGAGAGCAAGTTTAATTGGAATTTTGACTACAACATTATTTTACGTGCTATGTGGAACCTTAGGTTATGCTGCATTTGGAAATGATGCACCGGGAAATTTTCTCACAGGATTTGGTTTCTATGAGCCCTTTTGGCTAATAGACTTTGCCAATGTTTGCATTGCAGTTCACTTGGTTGGAGCATACCAGGTAAATAAATAACTTAAGACCTGAAATGTTAATAATTTAACCAAACTTTATTTAAATATTTTTATTAACAAAATAAATTATTTAAAATAAAATCAAACACCTCTCATTTTAACTTATAATTTTGTATCTGATGTACAAATTAGTACGATGAGTTGTCTGATCTTGATCTGAATGTCCAACCTGTATGACTAAGCTAATGTGTGATTTCCTATGGTCAGGTCTTTGTCCAACCCATATTTGGCTTTGTTGAGGGCCAAAGCAAACAAAAATGGCCAGACAGCAAATTTGTGAATGGAGAGCATGCCATGAATATTCCACTATATGGAAGCTATAATGTGAATTACTTTAGAGTAATATGGAGGAGTTGTTATGTGATTATCACTGCTATCATTGCCATGTTGTTCCCATTCTTCAATGATTTCTTGGGACTAATTGGTTCACTATCCTTCTATCCATTAACCGTTTACTTCCCTATAGAGATGTACATTAAGAAAACCAATATGCCAAAATATTCATTCACATGGACTTGGCTCAAGATATTAAGTTGGCTTTGTTTGGTCATTTCTATTATCTCAGCTGCTGGATCAATTCAAGGACTTGCAACATCACTCAAGACATACAAACCTTTCAGAGGAGAACAATGATACTTTTTTAATTTTCTAGTGTAATGCTATTTTTATTTTTCTTTGCCAATGTTTTTTCTTGTCTTAAATAAGTTACTTACTAGAAGTCCAATCCAAGTATATTGTACCATTATGATCAAGTGCTTATTGATAGTGGAAAAATTCAACACCTACAAGGAGTACAATATTACTGTAGTGAATAATAATCTATTGTAAATTAAACTATATGCACTATATAGGACATGCAAAACAACATGTTCTTTTTTATTAAGTAGAGTCTGCATTTAAGCTTTGTACCAAAAAAAAGTTTGCATTTAAGCTTTATATAAACTAAAGAGGTGCAAACCAATCTTTATAACCATTCTTATTTAGTAGAGGCTTCATTTAAATTTGCATGTGCATCAAATTTTATTTCAGAAGCACCTTAAAGATTATAGTATTTTGTTAGTACTTTTTTATTTGAAATATCAAAGATTTTAGTACTAGGACTAGGATACTCAAACCTATACAAGTAACCTAGAGAATGTGAGCTATATATTGGTAAAGAAAAGACATAAGGAAACAAACACCTCCACAAAACTATTGTAATGCTACTACTCAAGGAGAATCAAGAGAGTCGACAAATCATTCGTATAAGAGGTAGTGACCCCCTTTGACTGTGTCAAAAACCATTTCCTAGTCAACACTATTATATTGTCAATAATTTCCTATACGTTAACCACCAAATTTGAGAATATCATATCATTTACTACCTTCTAAAAATGTCGATCCCTAGCTTCATTCACCCCTTAACGGAGGCGGAGTTAGAAGGGAGACTATTGGAGGCCATGATCGCCCAATACTTTGATGTTAGTTAGTATAATATAATATATCATACTCTACTCTGCTAGATACCAAAAAAGAAGAGAGACAAATAAGAGAAACACTCTTAGAGAGGAAATGTAGAATGTACTATAAATGAATGAACCTTGGACGCGTTCATTCATTCGTACTCCAATGGTAAACTTCATCAAAAGTTATTTTATGAATACCATTCATCTTAAAACATCTAATTCTTTTTTTACTCTAATTATGCAACCTTTAAAAACTTATAATAGGTCCTACGTCTGAACAAACATATTAATATTTTGTTTACTTTTAATTGCATTCGTTCGTCTTTTCACCATTTTACTATAGAAAAACGTCGAGAAATAGATAAAATGAGTTGCTTCAATAGACTACAATGATTACAAGTTGTCGAACTCCAATAAAAACTTTGGCAAAAGACTCTCCTTTTCAATTACATGCTGGCCTACTCATGTCAAAAATATAGCCACTACCGTTGCTCTTAATGTAATAAAAATAAAATTATCTAATTGTTAATAAAGAAAACAAATAAGGTTGTGGGGCAGCTGCCCCAAATTTATTATAAGTGGATCCGTCCATGTTAACATTGTAATGGTTACACGTCCTCAAGAGCTTATTACTTGTTTGGTAACACATTTTTGCGTAATACACGAAAGTTTGCAGTATAGTGGGAAGTTCCTTTTCAATTGTACTCAATACATACAAGTAGTGGCGATGCTAGCAACTTTTTTACGAGGAGTCAAATATAAATTGTTTATTTTTATTTTTTATTGTAAGCAACTAAGTAATTTGTAAGAAATTTATTCTATATTTTATGTTTGAATCTTGTATTGATAATTTTCATTACTAACCAAACTCTCTTTGTAATTGCCAAAATGACCTAAACTATACAAAATAAGATAAAATAAATCTATCAAATTAATCTATGACAAATAAACTTATTTAAGGTAGCTAAATATATATTATTGGGGTAGCTAAATATAAATTATACTTATTTATTCAAATAAAACTAAAAAAATTGGGGTAGTCGACGCTACCCCATAGTTGTTCTTAGTTCACCCCTGCAGGGAACTGGAAGCCTCTTTTAATATTTCAACAGAAAATTCCTGTGAAAAAAAAATACCACGCAATATGTCAACACGTCATTCGCAAAAGGCAAAATACTACTTTTGGTTATTTTAGTTTGACATAATTTCCAAGTTAGTCCTTTAAGTTTCTAAAGTTTCAATTATGTCATTTTAGTTTGACATAATTTTCAAATTAGTCCTTTAAGTTTCAAATAGGTCCTTTAAGTTGTTGACGTGGATCAAAACACTGTCTTTTAAAAGTTCCAGGGTGTCAAAATGTTATGGTTAATGGTCTCAAATATCATTCTAGCACTATAAATTTCGTTTCACAGTGCTAGAAAGACATTTGTTGTTGTAAATAGATGTCTTTCTAGCACTACAAATGATCGTTTGTGGATAGTTTATCAACTAAAATGACTTATTTAAAACTTTTGAAACTTAAAGACTAATTTGGAAATTTTGTCAAACTAAAAGGATCTATTTGAAACTTTTAAAACTTAGAGGACTAATTTGAGAATTCTGTCAAACTAAAATACCAAACGTGACATTTGGCCTTCGCAAAATGTTCATGATGTTTGGTTTCAATAGAGTTAGCATTTCTTCAATTTTAAATGCCAAGTATACATGGTTTACCTTTGGCTATTGTAAAATTTTGGACGAATCTCCCATGAAAAAGGGGTTTAGAAAGGATGTAGATTTTTTTTTGTTTGAGGGAAGAAAGGATGTAGATTTCTATAGTCAGGCAATAGGACGGTCTAGAAAAATTTATATTTTAACCGATTAAAGACTCATTTTAATCGTCTAGAAGTTCTAGCTCAACTGACAAATGCCGAAATTGTAAGGTCGGACGTCGTGATCCGGGTTCGAACCCGGAACCTCACAGTTGTGTGTGAGTTTAATTTCAGTGGATTACCACTCCATACCAAAAAAAAAAAAGACTCATTTTAATCTTTCATAATTTTTTCCTAAAAAAAAAAGAAAATCTTTCATAATTTTATTGAGGTGGTCCAATTCAATCCATGACGAAAAATGATAACAAATTAATCTAAAACATTTTTATTTAGGGGTTAGTTTAATCTCTGAGTTACAACGAATCAAAAACTAAATAACTAATTTAAATCTTTATTTTAAAATATAAAACTTAAATCTAAATTGTTCGATCTTGATTGATCAACTAACACTGAACCAGATGTCTTTGAAAAATGATGACCAACAGGGAGTCGAGTCTATTTGAAAGTTAGCTTTTACTGCTTTCTAGAACAAGAAAGGGTATAAAAAAAATAATAGAAATAAAAATAAAGAGAAGGGTGTGTATAAAAAAAAGGTGGTGCAAACAATATCACCTAAAATTTAAACCATAGCCCAACTATTTAGCCATAAGATAAGACTTAAATTTTTATCTAAAAAATGAAAAAAAAAAAAAAAAAGGGGAGAAAAAAT
>Ga0228710_1005396_pt1 | contig 19875 bp, 8 predicted proteins | sample MedpolnodulmetaG_FD_177995 | JGI IMG/M metagenome (GOLD analysis project Ga0228710, IMG submission 177995) | Root nodule microbial communities from Medicago polymorpha collected in Santa Monica, California, United States - pink nodules | ecosystem: Host-associated > Plants > Roots > Nodule... | reverse complement strand
CATGCTTTATTGTCTTTAGTAATTTTTCACATGTTTTAATTTTATTTTGGCTTGTTTCATATTTTATAATAGGGTTTAAAACTACATGTTAATGAAATTGTGAATAAAAAATTGAAATATATCTATTTAATTTTTTATTATATTAAAATAGACCCTCAATACTATTTTTTCCGAAGTGTGGTAAATTATAATTTTTTTGCTAGATTATTAGAAATAAAAAAATAATATTGAGGGAGTAAAATGTAGATTTTAACACAAGAGGGGAGGGGAATGTAATTCAAGCTTCTCTTAGGGGAGGGGGGTGAAAAGTTTTCTAATATATTTTGAATAAGAGGGGAGGGGAGTGTATATTTTAACATAAGAGGGGATGGGAGTGTAATTCAAGCATCTTTGAGAGGAAGGGAGTGTAATTTACTCAAATATAAATAAATAGTATGTCCAAAGTTGGAAACCTGATTTTTCATATCACAATGTATTCTCTTTACTAAAGTCCCGTTTAGATTAAGTTTATTTTGAACTTATAAAAAATAGTTTATGTAAATAAATAAACTTTTAATTTAATTTATAAACTTTCACCAACAAAAATTATATCTTCATAAAATGTTTTTTTATAAATTACATTGACAAACTTATAAATAACTAGCAAAAAGACGGGCACTCACGTGCCCGTCTTTCCACTTTTTTTTTATTGCACTAACAATTGAAAATTATAAACGGTATATTTAACCCTAAAATCTCAAAAATAACAATGACTATTCTTCAAAGTCACGCAAAATGTAGGGACCAAAAACATTTAACCCTAAAATAATTGAGACTCACTAACTACCACATCGGTATTTCGTTAGAGAATTAACATCAGGGACTAATTTTGATAACGAAGATAAAATGTGAGAATTCTAAAAACATTAATAAAATGTAGGGACTATTGTTCAAAGGGCGCAAAATGTAAGGACTACAACATATTTAACCCTGTAAATAAATAGGATGTCCTAAGTTAAAACCCCAACCATTTATATCATAACGTTGATGATACCTTTTTACATTTGTTTGTTGGGATTTGCTAATTAGTATTCTAAGGACCTTGATTAAGGAATCTATTAGTAAAAACTTTGTCTTGAAAATATAAGTTTTCACTTTAGTTTAAGCAATAATTACACAACTTTTTGCTGCAAAGTTAACTAGTATTTTAGTACTTTAATCAATGTCTCAAGAGCACTCATTAGCATTCTCCTTATTTATTTACTTTACTTGTTTTTTTACATGTGTCTCGATTGATATTCTTTTATTTATTATTTTAAATAGATAAAAATATAAAATAAAATCACTAAACAGTTGAACTTTTTTTTTAATAACAATTGAGCTCAATTCATTAATAAGTTTATAAAGATAAATTGTTTCAGAGAATAATTTATGAATAGAACAATTATTTGTTAGACTTTACTTAACCATGACTCATTCCTCCATTGGGTTAACAACGGAAAATATAAAATAAATATAAGCATTCATTTTTATTGTTTCTTACACTTTTTTTAATTTGATACTTCTGGCTTTAAATATAAGTGCTCATTTTATTAAAAATTTAGGCTTAAATAAGAAAAAGGTCCTTGTAAGTTCGCGTGTTTTTGGTTTTAGTCCCTTTTTTTTGTTGCTAAACAACCTTTGTATTTACTTAACCTTTTGACATTGGTCTCCGTCGTCTGTTTCCGTCAAAAAAACGCATTGCTGGCTAACGAACCAATACGTGGCACATGATGAGTTGGCAACCGATTGGTAGAGGGACTAAAACTAAAAAAGTAAATTTACATTGGGACGAAATTAAAAAACATAATCATCAAAATTTGAAATTTACACCCTATTCTTTCCAACTTCTTCCTCACTTTGTTCTTTCTATCTTCTTCATTTCAGCCATGCCCACCCTCTCATAGCTTGCGCCCTAACACCAAAAACCCATTTCCTTCAACAATGTCTGATTTAAAGTGGGCGCAAAATAAGGTCATTTGGCATAACACACACACATATATATAGAGGTATCGCATTGCATAGGACTATGATATAGTGTGTTGGAAATCTATGCAACATTAAATTTTGATGGCGTTGGAGTTAGATAGTATGAGGGAAAATCTGATATTCAAATTTAAAATGAAAGGGAGGAAAATTTAATGATCATTTTAGAGGGAAATTTTTTGGATATGAAAAGTCGCATTTAATGCATACAGATGGGAAGGAGAGAATAATGGTCGAGGTTAGCTTGTTGTGTACGATTGACTCATGTGATTGGGAGGGAAAATAAGCTTTTGATTAGGGTTAAGCAATAACTTAACCTAATAAGCTTTTATAATAAAGTACTAGTACGTCTACCCGTGCTACCGCACGGGTCAGATATAGTAAAAAACGTACGTTGAATCAATAAAAATTGATCAATGTGGTAATTGTTTGTTTTTGCTATAATGTAGTTAACGTAATGCGGTAAATATGGTGAATACATGTAATATACTTTTGGTAATATTTGGTTGACTACGCTACCTGATTTTGGTAACATAACTCTTTGTGAAAGGACCCAAACGGAATATAATAACCTAAAATGCTAGTTAATTACCGTAAAATTGACGCTACGACAATACAACACAACTACTCGGATTAAAAATCTAATTCTCAAGGTTGGGAATATATGTATAAAACGATCAGGCCAGAAATACTGTCATTACATAACTCAATAAAAGTTCAGCAATGAACTTACCAAGAATTACACATATAATATTGCAGCAATCCTTTCATGAAAATAAGCTTTATACCATTGCATTTAATGCGCGAGGTTAGCTTGTTGTGTACGATTGATTCATGTGATTGGGAGGAAAAATAAGCTTTTGATTAGGGTTAAGCAATAACTTAACCTAATAAGCTTTTATAATAAAGTATGAAGTATGCTGCTTTGTAAATATAAACTATTGAATATGAAAACATAAATAAAGGATCACCGATTGATGATTCATCGGCTCTAGAATGGCCCCGGTCGTGCTTAATCTATCGAAATCGCATTTTTCCCTTCGTCAGCTTGTCAAAAAGGCATTTTCCCATTGTCCTAGAGGCTCACTATTTATAGGCGAGCATTTCCCTAATTTTCAGGAACAATTGGCCCACAATGTGGGTATTCAGGTCGTGATGCGAGTTGTGACAAGAGCAGAGACTTTGCCTTTGGTTTTGATCTTGCAACGTGCAACTCATAATTTGCGGCACGAGTCGCGACACGTAGCTCGTAGTGTGCATCACGAGTGAGGCCGAGGATGAATCAAGTTGTATTCTTCATTCCTTGCTCCATTTCTTCTCACCAAAATGTCTGTATGACTATGCACCAAGAATCAATGATGATAGCTTGTGAAAAAACATAGCACACCACAAAGTTGTCCGGTGTGAGTGGATTTACATGATTTCAAGATATGTTTTTTGTTTTTGCCCTTTCATGACGTTTTATCGAATCATTTACAAAACTCAACTAAAATACAATTAAACTAGCCACTAACTCTAATATGACTCTAAAAAGGAGTTAAAAACCCTATATGAGTTCATGTAGTCGATCATCGGAAGAAGTTCTAACATTTTATCAATTTCAAGATAATATTGTATGATATTCATGTTTATTATCAACTAAAACCATTAAAAGTTGGGTATAATTGTAACAATAGTACATGGCAAAGAATCAAGAAAAGATGTCTAACTGCTAACTTGAAAATTAGTCTCATAATAAATCCAAAGATCCTCCTAATTCATGAAAATACCTTCGGACGCCTACCGTTAAAGACCTTAATTTCTTTGGATTAGAAAAGATAAGAAAAAGAATCAAGAAAGAGGAGTTGACTATCAGAGTCAAGGTTGGTGCATTAGGACAAAAAGTGTGGCATTATTAAATTATATTAAATATTTTACAATTCAAACGTGATAGAGAATAAAATAAGATGGAAGGACAAGGTCAATTTTGTGTCATTTCACGTCACCAACTTTGACTTCAAAATGTATATTGGTGTCAACTTGAGAAATATTTACCTTCAAAACCTTCCAGAAATTCTGTTGGTGTTAGCATAACTGAAATGAACTATACCTTATAATAACTTAATTATCCCTTGTCATTTCCAAATTTTGTCCTACTAAAAAAAAATCCTACTTACCATGAAATCCCAATCTTGACCAGCCTGCATAAGATCTCTTATTTCTCAAATTTTATAATGGAAGATGTCCTCATTGCAGCTAAAATTGGTTTAAGTTCCAACATTTTAACTTCCAGATGTATAGTATGAGATCATTTTGAGTATTAAAATTGGTTTATTTTACACTTTTGTTAAATTGCTAAAAGGGGCGTCAAATTAAAATTAATCTATTTCGTTCTTTTTTGACAAAAAAAAAAACTATTTTGATATAAGCAAGAAATAGAAAATAAAAACTTTCGATAATAATCTATAAAAGTGAAAGAGGAGATTGGATCAAATAAACCAATTACACATATCCAATAATCCAATAACTAAGTACAAATGCTCCCATTTCTTATGACATGACAACAACCGTAGCAACCAGATGATGGCAAGGCCAGTGTTGAATTTGCAACCTCTTAATGCAGATACTGATTCTTTTGATGAACCACATCAAGCTGAGTTTTGAGCATCTTGATCTCGACTGGCTGCTTGCTCTGGTTGATTCATATTTGTTTTGGACCGGCCAGGAGGCCAATCCCAACCTAAGTCGCATTGACTGAAGAAACACACCAATACTAGTATGCCGTATTCCAGTGGAGCACGCCTCTGCGCATTAGATACCACACACGTGTCCCTTAACCGTCTCCTAGTCACACGCCGCATATCACGGGGTGGTTATTCTCACACATGCCTATGTAAGGGTGAGTTAGCTTCACCCTCAAGGTATGAGTCACTTTTTCCACACCTTTTACACAATCTTTCTCGGTTCCAATACTGATGACTTGAGCGTTAGAGTGCTAACGTGTCTGCATGCACCTTTCGTTCTACTGCGAAGACTCATCACCACCGTACCAGAGCACTTTCCACCACCGTTGCCTCCATCAGTTCCTCACCGGACAGAGCAATATTCATAGTCCAAGACTTTTGAGCAGGAAGCTCTCGTATTTTAGTTTTTTTTTTAAAGCAAAATCTGCATCAGTCTTGACTCTTGACCCAATGACCACCAATGTGTTGAGGGCATGAACGCAGAGATTGTTGGCTGAAGGCAATCTGAATTCCCTGGACCACACAAGAAAATAATACCATTATTAACAGAGAACCAACAATTACATGCATTAACAATCCCGCAAGTCTCATCAACAAGTCCAAAACCATGTCTATATAGTGTCAAATAAGTGGTAAAAGTTTGGCCTTGTAACCTCACAGAAAAAAGTTGAAATCTCTTCAAAGATAATTGTAAAATGTTCATTAGTGCTAGTTTAATAAAAAATAATTTCTCCTTCTCCAATTTTATTTATTTTTTTTAAAAAAAATCTATAACTAACTTGATGCACGCAATGGCCTTACAAAAAAGAAATATGAAAAATAGATTAAAAATGAAGAACAAAAATACTTCATCACAATACCTAGGCTCTAGAATGTGTCAACAGGCCTTTGCTTGGTATCTCTTGCTTATTGGAAAGAAAAGCTATCTGAATTCATGTGTGTCTTTGCATTTAGCAGAAGTTCTTTCAATATAAATAATTAAAATCACATGATCAATGAAGTGATTTTCAACCAAGTTACACAGTACTACTCACTGTTTCAAAAAGCTCAATACCATACTCTCAGACCTTTGGAGGTAGGCACAAAGCCTAGAGGAGAAGAAAATACCATTTATTGGAATCAATGAATTACGGATATAGCAGTGACATATAGCATAGACAAATATAAACAAACACAGATAATGCTCAATGTTATTGGAATCAATGAATTGCAGATAATGCTCAATGAATTACATGTTGAGCATTATCTGCGTTTGTTTATATTTGTCTATGCTATATGTTACTGCTATAAACAAACACAAATAATGCTCAATGTCATATAGTGAACAAATGTGGCTATATAATCAATCATACACTAACTGCATAGTACCTTAATTTTAATGTCCAGCCAACCAAGGTAAAACTGTAGACGAACATACCCTTTTACTTTCATCCATATCAGCCTTGTTCTCTGCAGGCCACAAGTATCTTTGTTTACATTGTCAGAAGCATGCTATTCAATGTTGCAAATTCAGTTCCTAATATTGACAGACAGAAAAAAGACAAGTAAAAGCAAAATTGAAAAAAGAAACGTATACTACAAAACGTTAAGGAAAAAAAAAAACACATATTTTTGTCCACATAATTCAACTCGAGAGCCAGACAATCGACGGCAACAGTGCAGTTGAAATTAGAACATCCATCCACAGTATGAACTTAAATTAAGTAACATCTAAACAAATTCATTTGGCAGTAGATAAAGGAGGCCTGTTAGACTAAACATTTTGTCCTATAGCATAACCAAAGTCCACATTAGCTATACACAATTCAGAGTGATTCAAATCAATCTTCAAAACTGAAGGTTCCTCAAAAATATTTACTTCATACTGAGTGATTCATAATGTGTCTGGTAACAGGATCAAATGTTCTCGCCTTAAATCAATTCTGGCGGTGATAAAATTGAATGGGAAGGAATCATCAGAAAATTGCAAAGTTAGACAACTCTTTCCCACATCTGGAAGGCTTAAATAGTTAGTCTGAAAACTATTTTAGAAATTAAATTATGACAAAAATAAAGTGAAATATTAAAAGAGAAAGAAAAGAAAGCCAAATGATTTGAGACGATAATATATATGCACACATTCTCATACTGACATGAATACCAAAAAAGAAACATGCATAATATGTATAATTTGTATATTTTGGAGAGTATGTTCATATAATTTTACATTTTGGAGACACCACTGTGATACTAGAATCTTTCCAGAAGCACATACTGCTTTTCACACTAATCAATCTGCCTTTTTTTTTTCTTTTCTTTCTTTCTTTCTTTCTGAAGTACTCATAAACAAGGAGTTTCTACGATTTAAAAATAATTACCAACTGACTAAACTTTCAGAACTTTTGAGGAGTAATATATAACTACACATCAACTACACCTTACTCTAATGATTACTTTTGGAAATTTAAGACATTAAAGACAGCAATATATATGGAGATGCATATTGCAGGTGCATATATTATTGATTTATTTCATATATAACACAGACACACAACAAAATATTGCCCCTCTAGTATAGATTGGTTACACTTACATGTATCAAATCAATGTCATTGGTCCCCATGAAAAACTGATTTTTCAATTAAGATCATTGGTCTCCTACACATGAACAAAAACCATCCTTAACAGCTGGTTTGAGAATGTTGAGCCGTTCACCTCACCAATAATCACCACAAGAACACAAACCACCTTTAAAATGATGAAACCGATTTGCATCCCTTACAATTATCTCTCTTTCAGCAAGCTTCGATATAAGCTTTATTGCTGAATGACAGTTTACACAAGCTCGGAGATTCTTCGTTATTCTAAGAGTAGTTCTAGGAGCAGTACTAATAAGCCCATAAGCAACCGCTATTCTCTCGCTATGAATACAAAGATTCTCCTCCTTCTCTTCACAATTCAGATCATGCAAAACGGATTCTGTATGTGGGACAAACCCAACCTCCTTTAACCGTCTTTCTTGCCTCTGAAGCTCATCAAAAATTTCCTTAGCTTGTGGATGCGACATGTCACCTGCATGAAATGTATGTAGCTTCTCGTTGATACCAATAACACTATAACCAAGGTATTTAGTCAATCCTTTCTCCTTCATCAGAACCCGGACATATGCAACACGATCCCACATGCGTGAGGAAGCATATAGATTAGACAGTTGTACATAGTGTCCTGTATTATATGGATCTAATGAGAATAGCTTTTGTGCAGCATATTCTCCCAATGTTACACAGCGATGAATCTTGCAAGCACTAAGAAGTGCTCCCCATACACTTACACCAGGTTCAATCGGCATTTTCAATATAAATACATAAGCTTGTTTCAAATAACCTGCACGTCCCAAGAGATCAACGACACACGAATAGTGTTCATTGCGAGGCTTAATTCCAAAGTCTTTCATGCAATGGAATAGCTCCCACCCTTGTTTTATAAGACCAGAATGACTGCATGCTGTGAGAAGCCCAATAAATGTGACATCATTTGGACACACCCCTTCTTGTTTCATGGCATGATAAAGATAAATGGCTTCCCAACCTTGACCATGCAATCCATATCCCATAATCATGGCACTCCACATAACAACGTCCTTAACAGAAGCACGGTTGAATACCAATCGAGCAGATTCTACACTTCCACATTTTGCATACATATCAATGAGTGTTGTATTAACAAAAATATCATCCCTGTATCTACTCTTTCTGACATAGTCATCCATCCATTGGGCCAATTTGAGGGAACCAACTTGTGCACAAGCTAAAACTGCAGACCTGACAGTGATAGAATCTGGTTTAATATTTCTCGAAATCATGCCACGAAATAGCTCTACTGCCTCCTCGGCATGACCATTCTTTGCATAACCAGATATCATTGCATTCCACATCATCACATTATTAGGAGTCTTCATTTTATCAAAGAAAGATTTTGCGACAGTGACCTCTCCACATTTCGCGTAAAATGATGTAAGCGAGATGAGCAAATCCGCCTCGTCTTCAAGACCCATTTTAATGATACAACCATGAAGAGATCTTCCTTGCTCCAAATCATCAACATCAGTATAAGCCCTCATAACACTCACCAAAGAAATCCAATCTGGTTTAACATCAGTCTTTCTCATTTGATCAAACATTCTCAAAGCTTCCCAAGGCTCCCCATTCTGTCCATATCCAGAAATGATCGCAGTCCACGAAACAATTGTTTTATCATATAACCTATCAAACACCATTCTCGCCATACCAATTCGACCACATTTAGCATACAACGCCACAAGCCCGTTCTGTACAAAAACATGCGACCCAAATCCATAAAAAATTACATGCGCATGAACCAAACAACTCAAACCGAAATCCAAAATCTCACTACAAGCTTTAAGTACACAAGGAAAAGTGAACTTATCGGGATGCAATCCCACCCATTTCATCAATCTATACATTTCAATAACATTCCTAAACATATTATTTCTCGAATAAGTTCTAATAATAGCATTCCACATAAACAAATCCGGGTCAGGAAATTCATCGAACAGCTTACGTGCGTAAAAAATTTGTCCGAAATTTGAACTTTGATTAACCAATTTGGTCATGAGAAACCTGTTATGTTGCAAACCAGATATAATTAAGTGGTCATGTATTTGATAAAGATGTGTAATGTGGGTGGAATTATCAATAAGAGATGCATAGAAAGAATGTGATTTGCAATGAAGTGATGAAGAACAAAGATGTTTCACAAACTTGTGTAGTTCAAAAGGTGTAACATTTTTGTGTTTTGGAATATAAGAATGTAAGGTACAAATCCAAGCCATAGAATTGTGTTCTTTATTATTAAATGTTTGTTAGCAAAGCTTAACACACTTCAATTAGATCAACTGAAGCATTATAGTAGTAGAGGATAGTTCCCAGAAGATTCAATGAGATAATTAGGGTGGGTAATTTCTACATTAGACAAAAAGTTGTATCATAGATCAGTGAGAGACAAAAAATTCTGTTTTTGTCATGCTCCTTGCCTCTCTCCGAGAAATATTTTTACAAATCAAACATTGTATAAGTGGAGTTGCTATATACTCTCATTTATTTTTTAGCAGATCAAGCACAGTCTTTCAAGAATTTTGAATTTTAGATAATTGAAGTGATTGAATTAATTTGTCTTTATTTTTAAATATTGTTGATTGGATAGTAGAGTAATAAAAAAAAATTCATTATTATCATTTTTGGGCTACTTTTACAAATTTATATTTTTTGGACCAAATTTTAAAATTGAAAAATATAGACTAAATTACAAATTTTGAAAAGAGCAATGCTAACCGAGGCCTTTGAACACCAGTTAAGGAAGCAAATATAACTAGTATTGCATTGAAAATTGTGTAATCAATTCTTCGAAAGTAAAAAAAAAAAGTGTTTTTTCAATTTGAAACGTTCTTTTTTTGACTTCATTAACCAATGATATGGGAGCACCGGTTAGCATGACTTTTTCAAAATTTGGAGGGGTCCATTTGCACTTTTTGAAAATTTTGAGGTGTCAATTTGCAATTTTACTAATTTTAGCAGGACAGTTTGAAAATTTGTAAAATATAGGGGATGAACTTGTAAAATTTGAAAAAATTATACGAAAAAGAAATTTGAAATAGAGAAAGGCCATGGTAATGAATTGGACATATCTATGGATAGAGACTGATTTCATGTTGGTGGTTAAGGCGTTTAATTCAAGCACAGATGTACATTTGAGCCTACAAACTCGTTGGAGTAATTGTTTATTGATGGCTCAACAGTTAAGATTCTTATGTTCTCACATCTATAGATAAGGCAACTTGGTTATAAAAATGGCCAGAAAAGTTTACTGAACTCATAGAACAATTAGATTATACTCAGTTTTGATGTTTAATACAATATTTAGGGAGTCTTTATTGATGCTTCCCTTTCTCAATTTGTACTGATTTTTCTTTGTCGATCTTACTATTTTGCTGAGGGTGCAAGCAAGGACAGTTAGAAATGTTGTAGCCACTATTTTTGCAATGAGCAACAAAAACCGAGGAGCCATTCATATTGAACCTCCACATTAAAAGAAAACCCTCCCTTTCCCCCAATATTTCATGAAATAATCGACGGGAGAGATCCATATATAACTTGCAAGCTTCAATACCTTTGACATAAGCATCCTATGTGATTTTGAGGCATAAAGCATCCCCTTTAATTACTGGGAGGGGTAACAGTTCAGTTGAAGTGATAGTGGAGGAATTTACCACCTGTGCGAACGATAGTTGTTGTTGCTGACGAACCTTAATTAAGGTTAAAGGAAAAGTTAATTTTGATTTTAATGTTTGATTATTTTTAAATTGTTGATTACTGATTAATGATCAATAGTAATTCATCTAGTAATGCTTGCAACATCTTGACTTACAGGTACTATTTTATCGTTGACATCTTTAACATGCAAACAAATTTGATGATATTATGTGATAGTCTTAAGTGTTACACTTTGTGGGGTGTTACACTTAAAGCAAGGTATGATAAAATTAGATTAAGTGTAGTCTTGTTAATCTGATGAATTCATGATACTATGGGGACTGAACTTTTGATGTCACTGTACAAACAGTGGGGTGTTACTCACTACACTTTTGATGTTATAGTGTTAACTTCATCAGAAAAGTCATTTTTTATGACTTCACCATAGAATTTTCCAAGAAAAATAGGTAACAACTGATGAGATAGATTTAAAGCCAATTACAACTACTAACTAAAGGTCGAAATCAATTAACATTCATTCCATTTATTGATTATTATTATTATTATTATTATTATTATTCACAACCAACAAATCAATCAAGTAGTTTTCCTATTAAACTTAGTAACTTAACTAGAGGATTTGTAATAATATATTTATTTAGGTTACATTACCTTTGTTTTCAAACAAAAGTTATATAAATAAGATCAATGAATGCTATGATATAATAATGAAAAACAAATTTTGGAAAAATGGGTTATGTTTGCTGGCTATGTTTGCAGGGACTCTCTCCCTCTTATCTCTGGTTCCATTGGTTTATCATTGTTGCTACTATTTAACTTTTTTTTATTGTTTCTTTCTAATTTTACAATTTCAGGTTCTATTTTCTTCTTCTACTGATATTTTGCTTTTCTATTTTATCACTTCACTCTTGGCTTTAATACAAGCTAATGTTCAGCATATTGTCATCGTAATATAAATACATGAATTCATAATGATCAGTTCACTACACTGACAAAGTGACAGTAATGTTCTTATTAAGACGCCTTCAACTTTTCACTAATTTTGTTCAAGCTTCATCTTTGTAATGATGGGTTAGTTTCTGTTGTTAAATTAAACATGACAATAGTGTTTTCTGGAATATGGCAATAAGAGAATTTGTTTCTGTGTAAACTCAATAAGAAATTGAAATTGGTAAAATGATGATAGATTTAGAAACAAGTGATAGAAGAGAGAAAGATAGGGCTTTGTAAGATGCTTCAGCTTCTGCATACTCATTTTCTGTTGGTGTTTTGGTTCCTTTACTTAATGGTTCATTTGCTGTTGTGATGGTTAAAATCGCTAGATTTGGCTATGGTTCCTTTACTTTTTTGCTTACAACTCTAGGGAAAAAACAATCAAAATACTATGGATGGTTGAAATATGTTTATATTGGTAACTTAGGTGAAAATTGTCAAATTCTCGCGAAATCATTGTAACAGTTTTTTGTGCAGGTTGGAAAGCACAACATCAAAGCCTTACGTGTTCCTATGGAAGTGTCTTTAGCTGGTTTCATGATTCGTCCATGCTTTGTTCATGGCATAGAAAAGACTATCTAAATCTAAACCAATCTTCTTTCGCAACAAATGAAAATGAAGTCCCATAAAAATATTTCCCAGCAGAATATTCTTTTGTCTTCCAATTTATGACTTCTTAACTCTGCTACTGTATTCATTTTGCATTGATTTCACTCAATAAAGAACTGAATGTTAGAAAGACAGTGTTCCTAGATCTATTTAAACATTAAAATTATTTTTATTATGGGACCTATCAAAAGATGAAATAAACCAGCTATACAAGACACTCAGAAGAAAAACAAACAAGCTATAAGATACATCAATAAACAAAAGAGAAATGCTTTTTCCGCAACATTTTCAGTGGTTAACACAACTTAAATAGATAGTTTTGACATCTAGTACGTATTTCGATCAATCATCTATTGAACGTATAACCGCCTATTTAAACTTCGTCAACCATTTAGATTTTCGTCACAAAAGTTGTCAAATTTTAGTTGTTCGAATAACTCAACCATAAACAAAAAAGGCCGACGTCACAAATGTGCAATTACCATCATCATAGGATATCATTATGTATCTATATGGCTATAGATATTAATTTTTTATAGCTAGATAATCACAATAGTCAGAAGTAACCCCAAATGTGTCATCCTTCTGTTTTGTGTCCATTTTATACCAATAAGATAGTGGTTACTCCCTGCAAAATAGTGATTGTCAAAGAGAGGCTCAAATACTTAAATTTGAATCTATAAACTTTTACTAAACTTCCAAGTAAAAATATAAGGTAATTTTCATAGAAGCCGAAATTACATTACTGAACTCCATGTTCTAGTTAGTTCGACCACCAGAGGGAAACAAATTATATTCATCAAAACATGGATGCACGCGTGTGATTTTCATAACTATGCTAATGAAAATTATATCAAGAACAGCTATAAAAATATGATATAATACATGGGAGAAAATGTTCAAATGTATGAAGGTAATATATAAATGATTCTCTATTGTATTATAGGACAAGGAAGGGAATTATCTTACAAGTTTCAATTTATGTTGTTTTTCTTTAATTTTCATTATTTCAATGTGTTATGAGTTAAGGAGTTTTTGCATGGACAGAAGGAAAAACGATTTTCATTTTTTGAATATTACAGTTTGTTTCTTTGTTCATGATCCTTTCAAAGTTTTCTGCATCAAGTGAACAAGAATTTGGGTACATAACACTTCTCAGAATGAGCTTCTTGTAACATCTCAATATTTCTTAAGCTCACTATTTTTTACTTTTCCATAAAACATTCAAAAACATATAAAAACGTCTTTTAGTTAAGACGTTTGGTTATGTTAGAAACTAATCTAAATAGGGCCAAGGTTTATGACAACACTCCACAATGGCTAGCTGCTTGAGCAAAACATCAGGGTAACATAATAATATTATAAAAAAGGACTCAATTGAGTAAATAATCATCTTAGTCCTCGAATATTTCAAGCATATACTGTCACTATAGTTTTTGATCGTATCAAACTTTAGTTAGTTTGATCCTAAAAGCCTTTGAACGTATCAACTTTAGTTAGTTTGATCCTAAAATGTGTCTTTTTGCTAGGTAGACTTATCATTGAATGTTTTTTTTTGTTAGTGAGTTTAGTCCAAGAAATTACTAATGAAAGACATTCAAGGATGTTATTTTAATATATTGAAACTACCTAACACATTTAGGGACAATCAAGTTCTTCTTGAAGTCAGCTTTGAGAATGGTATAATTTAGCATAGAAACATGTAAAGTAAAAAGGCACAATATAAGCAACATACTTGAGTCTGATATGCAAAAATCTCCGGTTCAGTTTCTAGAGGGTCGTAAACTGTCATCTGATTCTGAATTCAAGTCAGCTAAGTACTGGCTGCACAAATTTTGAGCAGACTGAGATGCAACAATCTCCAGTTCAGTTTTCTTGTCATTGGAATCAACCTCGGTCTCTACTTCCGGTTCATCATTAACATTATTTTGCTGCTTTCCCTTTGACCTAGCACGCCTATTCTGAAACCAATTATACACACTGGTCTCTGAAATCTGCCCGTGCTTGGTTAAATCAGCGGTTATCTCCTTTATCTTTTCCTTACTTGGAGTCCCCGTCTCAGCTTCAAATATTCGCTCCAAACTTTGAAGCTGCACAGGTGTTGGTGTCCAACGCTGCCTCAGCCTAGTAGACCCTAAAAATCCTCATTAAATGTTGATTACAATTTATTCAATCTATTTAATTTAATAATATTCAACTAAAATAAATTTGTAATAACCAAACCGTACTAAAGACCGGTACATTATATTGAACCGGGCTCCACCCGGTTAACTGTGATACCGTTCAGAATGAGTAACTGAACTACGAAACTGTTACAAACTTACCCGTGAGAGTGAGATCTTGTTGAGAAGATAAGATTTTATGTGTTTGAATGAGTTGCTCAGAGATTACAGAATAAACTGCTATTTGTTTCCGAAGAGTTTCGACTTGTTCATCGGTCATCACATTCACTTGCATCATTCCAACATTGGTGTTCTGATTAAAACCGTTCTTCTGCCACTCCATCTCTTTCTTTTTCTGTAAAATAAATATCTCACTGTTATCAAAATTTTCTGTAAAATAAACTGTGATTTATAATTTTCATTTCTGTAAAAAAAAAAAAATTATAAACTATAGTGCGAATAAATAGATAAAAAGTGATCTGTGGGAGAAGAAGAAAGCAATGGTGTTAGTAGCGGCGAAAGAGGACAACTTTGCATTTTCAACCAATCAAAATTCTAGTTTCTAACATCTAGGGCATGGATCAGATCAATATTTTTTTTGTTCTCTGAACGAGAAGGAATAGTTTTGCTCTATTAACAATGATCATAGCTTAATAAAGATGAATAAGAGTTGTATAGTTCTTACTTGATGATGATGAATCTCGTAGGGTTGCTTCTATCTCTTGTAAGAATGAGATTGAGTGTGAGGGAATGAGGGAGCCGTGTTTTGCTTCTAGGGTTAGGGGAAGTATTTATGTTTCTATTTTATTTTTTACAAAATTACATTCCAGAAGCTTGAATTACACTCTCCTTAAAATAAAATTTATACTCTCCTCCCTATAAGATGTTTGAATTACAACTTTCTCTATTAATAATTAAATATGCACTACGCTTTAATCTATTTTAACATAGTCCATGTGAGCATAACTCAGTTGGTATGGACAATGCATAATATATGCAAGGTCCGAGGTTTGAACCCCGAACACCACAAAAAAAATCAATTTTAACATAAATAAATATTTTTATGATATATACTAAATTTGAACCACCATTTAAGAAAAATGAATTCATTTCTTTATAATTTAAATGTCAGTGATGGTTAAATTTAAATATTCCCTAAAAAAATTTAAATTTAAATATTTTGCTATTAATTTTATAATTTAGAGTATAAAACTAACTTTTAACTAACCATAATTTATATTTTTGGGAAAAAATAACCATACTTTATTGTCTTTAGTAATTTTTCTCATATTTTAATTTTATTTTGGGTTGTTTCCTATTTTATAATAGGGTTTAAAACTATATGTTAACTTGACAAAAAAAACTATATGTTAATGAAATTATGAATAAAAAATAGCAAAAAATATGTGTTCAAATTTTGATTATATTCAATTAGACCCGCAATATTATTTTTTTCGAAGTGTGTTAGATTATTTATTTTTTTGCTAGACTATTAGAAATTAAAAAAAATTATTGAGGGAGTAAAGTGTATTTTTTAACATAAGAGAGGAAAAAAATGTAATTCAAGCTTTTCGTAGAAAAGAGGAATGAAATGTTTTCTCATATGTTTTGAATAAGATGGAAGGGAAGTATATATTTTAAAATAAGAAGAGAGAAGAATGTAATTCAAACATTTTTAAGAAAAGGAGAGTGTAATTTACTCTAATCCTAATAAAATCTTACTTGTCTCTTCTTAGTGATAAATAAATAGAATCATGTAATCTACGTTACTAATACTGTCATCCCACGCCCCTTCTTTTTTTTAAAAAAAAAAAAAACATGCTAGTAACACTAAGTCTTAATTATTATTGTTATTTTTTAAAAAAAAGGCTTAATTATTTTTTATGCATCATGAAATTAAAATAACCAAGACATCGATTTATTAGACCAAATGCATCCTATACTTCTTTAAGTTTTACATTTCTATCATATTAGTCATTTAAATGTTTTTTCCATTTTCAAATTGATCCTTTTAGTTATACAATGTTTGCAACATTAAACTTTTCGTCAATCTCCGTTAAAAGTCGCTTACACGACAATTTTTATAATGAGATGGAAAGTTGATAGATTCACAAGTGCACAGAAATATCAGTTTTAGTATAAAAGATGTTGAATCCTACAGAGATCAATGTCAAGTAGCGTTATCTATTGTCACGTTGTTTATCTAAGGAGTGTCAATTGCCCCAGCAATTTCACAAAGAATTATATCCCTCCAGTACTTCTGAGGTAATTCCAACAATTTAAGTCATACTTGCGGTCGTTGGGAGTGCGTGTTAAAGTCCTTGGACCACTTTAAGGGCTTAAACAAACCAGGTTTCAAATTGACCGTGCCTTGTGACCAAAGTGTCCTCAGGTCCTCCCCCAAGCCAAATGTAAATTCAAAGAAACCCTACCAAGTGTGATGAGGCGCCAAGGATGTACTGTTTTCCAAAAAATTTATAATTTCATTGAGACTTCCTTTGTTGTATAAGGTTTCTCTCCTTTACTAAGCACCAATTATCCGTTATGTTTCCTTTGACAATCTTTCAAATTACTGCCAAGTTATCTTGAGACAAAGTGAGTCTTCTTTAACCTTCAGAATAGGGAGTGGTTCATTCTGCACATCAGAATTTGAGACAACTTGGGGAAAAGATTTTGTGGCTTCTGTCATGACAACAAGAAGTGAATTCAATCAATGATATATTAGTTTGAATTGGAAACCAATACTGATTTGGTGCAATCACATCACCTAAACGACTAAGAATAATGTGGAGAATTGAATCAAGCATCAATTCACCACAAAACACTCCTTCCCAAAATCATGTAAACGGTTGATTAAATTTCATTTTTAATGGCATTTGTTTCCAAAATATTTAACAAGAATGATTTAATATTCAACAGATATGAAAATCATTAAAAGCAAATACAACACAAAATATAAAATTAACATAGCAAAATATTCCAATCACCATTATTAATTAGTCTATGAGTAGACGTTATTTCTCATTGCTTTAATTAAATCACTTTAACAGCAAAAAAAACTATAAGTAGCCACCAATCTAAATATCACCTTGAAACTCAACATCCTTAATCACATTCACCATGGATCCTTCTCGCCAATTGTATATCCTCAGGCAAAATAGTGACTCGCTTAGCATGGATAGCACACAATTTAGCATCCTCTAAGAGACCAACAAGGTATGCCTCAGAAGCCACCTGCAATGCAAAAACAGCACGGCTCTGGAAACGAATATCAATCTTGATGTTCTGAACAATTTCACGGACCAACCTTTGGAAAGGAAGCTTTTTTATCAAGAGCTTAGTACTCTTCTGGTATCTCCTAATCTTAAGAAGTGCAATAGTTCCAAGACGATATCGATGTTCCTTCTTAACTCCAATTGTAGCTAGTTTAAACTTAAGTTCAGCATTGGGGTCAACTCGCATCCTTGCAGCAGCACAACTTAACTTACAAGTGGTTTGCTTTGAACGTGCCATACAGAAAATTTGCTTGCTTTTCTAAATAAAATTTGCTTGCTTTTTTAAATAAAATTTGCTTGATAGACATGGAATGAAGAAGGGTAGTGAGGTCCACTTACGGCAATTGGAAAAGGAATAGCTTTTGGAGCAAGAAAAGAGAAAATAGGTTACAAAGGTTATATAAGAAGCAGCCGCACAACACAGTAAGTTCATTCACGTTTTCGGCGAATCACGGTTTTGAAGATTAGGATTATTTTGGGAACCAGCTACAGCAGCAACACAAGAGATAGAAGAAGGACTTCTTTGATTAAAGAAAACTTCACGAGTGTAACATCTCTGTTTGTAATTTCTTTTATTCATGTCGTTTAATTCTCTAATTATGAGTAGCTAATTTCCTTGTGGTTGAGACCTAGATGAATCTGATGTAGCTCTATGGAAACCTAATTTGTATTTGAATGAACTCCCTTGAATTTTAATAGAAGTCTAGTTTTAATTCATATTACTTTGTGTTTAATGTTGTTTGTATGTCTATTATATTGACTACTAGCACTAGCGTTTTTGAATATGTAAACTGATCTTAGAACTTGAATGACCACTAGCCCTTGCTTTTGACTCTGATCTAGGTAATAAGTTTAACCTAAGTAATTAAGCTAGAGATAGAAAATTATTAGGTTATGACTCATGGATTAATGGACTGTTAAAACCTCCAACAGTTTCGAATTCACTTAAGAGATTAAGGGGTTGTCACTTGCGGAGAGAATTCTAGGTCAAGAGATTGGGTAGAATAACTTTGTTAATTTGTTGTTAAACTAGATGAACATTGATTGAATACGGGTACAAATTACCGTGGAAAAACATTGGAGGATTCGAAGGTCTTGACAATATTTCTCTTCAATTTCCAGAACCAAACTTTTATCATTTTAAATAGTTTATTTATAAAAACCAATCCAACTGCCTAGGGCAACTTTTGAATTTAATACATCCTTTATTTTAACGCTTTTGCCGAGTAGAAATTGAAACAGTCCATGTGGATACGAACTTTTAAATTTTATTACTTCAATTTATTTTTAGTACACTTGCTAAAAGTTTATCACCGATCCACGACCGCACTAAGGGCCACAAAGACCCAAATCAAGAGCATGACAGAAACAAGCGACGAGCATCATCCACCTGGCCGCATCCCGCAACATGCAGTGCCGCCTCTGCATCAATAACACCACGTAATGCCAAATTTGATTTTGTAGGAAGACGTTCACGAAGCAGCCGCCAAGCAAAAATAGACACCTTTGGGGAACCTGTTTATTCCAAATTAAATCGACTTCCTGCGAGACCTGAAGAACCTACTGAGTTGTGAGCATGGCATACACAGAACGAACAAAGTAACCTCCTGATGGGTCCGGTAACCACTGCCACACATCATAAGAAAGAGGCTGCAAAGAAACATTAAGAAGTAACAACCTACACTCCTTTAATAGTTCCTCCTCCCACACCCACAACCTCCTACGCCACTGCCAGGCCCCACCTCCTTCCCCCCACCCTCGTAAAAACATATCCTTAACCGTTATTGATTTATGCATAGCTAAATCAAATAACTCTTATCTATATATATATATATATATA